>BNJS01000933.1_pt1 | contig 244274 bp, 277 predicted proteins | sample 8540461 | NCBI WGS metagenome assembly BNJS01 (sample SAMD00202454, study PRJDB9452) | human saliva metagenome | isolation source: human saliva | place: Japan
GGACTCGATAAAATTGCTGTAACATTTTCTCATTTTTTAGAAAATTCTTTTTTATAAGATTAATTTGTCGACTTTGCCATATTAATAAAGCATTGAACAGGGTCAATATGTCGCCCCATAACAACGTTTGCGTCAAACTCTCCAAAAAGAAAGAGCCTTTACAACATAACAATACAACGAATATCCATGCTAACGCAGGCCTTCGTTTCATGCCTGCCTTCCTGCGTAACATTAAATCATCCGCACCACATCCTCACTGCCGCGCCGCGAACGCGACGATCATACCGGTAACACTCCGAAGCCAGCGCCACTGGTGATGAGCCGCCACAAAGCCTGATCATACCATTGAAGAACCAGGTCCGGCAACATACTTGCGCACGCAGTCACACCATATCCAGTCTCAACAGCCAGTGAGCACAGACCCCGACACCGCCTAGCCATTGTCGCTGGCGGCATTTTTTAACTTCTTCACAGACTAACCCCGAAGGAATAAATGCGGCGAAGTCATTTCTTCGGTTTGATTTGAGTTGTACACCGAGCACCGTTGATGGTAAAGCCTTCAACACCTGGTTACACGTCCAGCCCTCCTCCGTCTCTTTTATCTGAGCATCAACTTGCGCCACTATCAAAGAAGTCTCCTCATTTGCTTCCAGCCACAGACAGAAGCCAGCCCAGTGTCTCAAGCCATTTTCAGAAGCCGAACAGCAGTCCACTTTGCGGCCGGAAGAACAGCCACATCTGTCCCTGCAGGTCCCATAATACAAAGAGACCACACATCTCCTGTTTTTACACACACACCAGAACAACGATTCAATCATCGGCCTCACCTGCCAAACATCACCTTTCACAGCACACCACTTTGCCAGCCTCCTGCCCGTCAGAGCCCATCAGTCCAGCACAATCACCAACCCAGTGATACTGGCAGGCGCGCCCCAGGTTTGCCTCAGGCGCAGTTCTGCCTTAGTCATTTTGCGCCCGACATCAATCCAGAACATCTTCATTCACCATGGCTGGCGCATCAGGAGCAGCCCTTCAAACCAGGATTATCGTACCGATCGAATGACTAAATTATCGACGCATTTCGTTAAATATTCACCTTTCTTTAATAATTATTTAGCAACGACTCTTCTTCCCGACAGGTCAGCAGCGCATCGCCTTTATACCGATGAGGGCAAAAAGATGGTTTCACCGCCACCACACATATCACATTTTTCGATGAATGACACATCTCGTAAACCGAAACCACCTTCATTTACCGTATTCGTCGCACATTTTTGCCATCGCCATCGCTACCGAGCGGTATTCATTTCGTATTCCTTTCCACTTCAGCACGCCATGACGACGGGTCTGACGGCGTACGGTCGTCCAGCGCAGGGACCACCAAAGCTTCAAACAGCTTTTCGTTACGAAACAGATTCACAATATTCACCGGTCACCGTCCCAAACCCACCTGGTCACAGGTTCTTCTGTTCATTGTGCTACCCAGTCAACGAATCATTAGCAACCAATCATATTAATTGATCGCCTGTGTGAATCCAATTCAGAAGCCTCCATCTCATAATGAAGATACAGCCCCGCCTGTCAGCAAAGAAGCCCCGCCTATCGGCGGCTCACTGGTCGGTCACCGTGCCCCTCCATATCGATGTTCCCCGAAAACAGCGCATAACTACCAATTGCGTGAAAGCCTGTCTTTTCCGCCCGCCGTTACTCGGCGAGGATCACCGCGCACAGACGCACATGGTGCTGTGCCGTAATCATCTCCGCCTTGTGATCATACGACAGCAACCGTGCCGCCGTCAGTTTCCGTCCATTATAAGCGCAAGAAACCACGTAGCCTTTGTTGTACAGGCAGAAACCAAATCCTCTCCAAAGACCACAATATTTATTGTCAATTAATTACACAACGAATCACCTTATCAAACAAATTATACAGTTTCATTTGCGCCTTATACTAAAACAGCCAACCATTTGCCTCATTTCATCAACACCGCCTGGCGAACACAGCTGCACAGCCAATTCCAAAATATTTCTTTCCATTTAACCACCATATCTTTATATTTTTACCTTATTTATATTAAACATATTATCGACTACAGTGGTCTTGGACACCAGCCACTCGTTGCTTTGGCTGAGCCCACCACTTCAGCGATCAGCCCACTATCCGGGTTCATTTACAACGTTGGCTTGACACCCTTGTCAGGCCATAGCTGATATCTCACCCAAAACAAACATTTCCTCCAATTATACCTTCAACTCTTTGTTCATCAGAAATTGCCTCGACCATATTTTATAACCTTTAATCTAAACACCATTTTACCATCGCTTCATCAGTCCAGACAAAACCATTTTGCCATTAACGTCGAATATCAGAACTCATCCATCTGAGCACATTTCAGAGTTTTCATCAAATTTCAGAACACACTACGTGCCAGCATAATCGTCCCTTCATTGGGCCTTTGCCCTGCCTTGCTCGATTAACTCAATCACTGTTCATGCAACAGTCCGCCAGTAACCGTGTCTTTCCACGGAACAACACCTTTCAATGAAGCCTATCATCTCATTTCAACACCTTCATATCTGGCAGTTTGAGGTTCAGAACCGTCCTTTTAGATAACTATTCATCCACATCTAATCGACCGATATTGCCGATTCATAACCTTTCATGGTATCTTTAAACACTTTACCGCAATATTTGGCTTTCCTCCAAAGATTTGATTGCCTTTCCACACAGCCGCGAGAAACATTCTTCCATACCATGTTCTTACCGCGAGAATCGCGGCGTGTGGTCAGAATATTCATGCATAACCCTTCTTTCCTTTCCCTCGTTAGCCAGGTCTCACCACGTTAAACATAAAACAGCTTCCTTTGCACAGGTGAACCAACCACGAAAACGCAGCGTGCCTGCCCCGGACACACAGCATCCCATCTGAGATTCCCTCCATAACCGCGATCTCCACCAAACACAATTGACACGATAAAATCACAGACAGATCAATCATTTTGACTTCATTTTGATTTTTCATCACTTCATTTTCCCAACCACCCACACCCACCTGCCACCAGGTCTGAGACCCCACAGGAACATCCACGACCCTGTTTTGACGCCTCCGTGGGTTTGAGGGGGTCCTGTTTGTTGTAGCCTAAAATATTTATTTGGCTCCAAAGTCACACTGGCACCTGTGCACATGATGATTGCACATTTTAGACAGCTTCCTCCCAACACAGCAGAGCCTGGCCCGCGTGCCGTTTTTAATCAGCCCGTGCCTCAGCACATCACAGCCACAGTCACATCCGCGGCCCGGTGGCTTCCCTATCGCTGCCCATACCTCATAGCAGCATCAAACACAACACTGCTCAATTTATTTTGAATTACGAACAACTTTCCAACATTTCCACACCGAGGTTCATTCACCTCATTTGCGCTCCACCACCAGAGACGTTTATTTTTACCTTGCTGAGCCCTCATACTAAATGTCTAAGAAAGCACCGGACACCACCGTCTCTTCAGAACAGCTGGTCTGTTTCAACTTGTTTTTTAATCCTCACTCATGACAGCATCTCTGTATATTTCGATTTTGTTCATTTATTCTGTTACTTACATTATCATTTTTAGGTCAATCTAGTTTTTCCATGAGCACATTTGTGTGCTGGCTTGCAGTATTTTTCACTTATACAGAAGATGTGTTTTTCCTCATTTTTTTTAGACATCAGAATATTGGGTCTCATTTCAGCGAGCCCAACAAAGTTCTCCGCTGGACATTTTCCACTCACCCGAAAGCCCCAACTACAACCAATTGATTACGAGGTATTTTTTACATCTATATTTTTAAATTATGGACTCTGCCCTGTATATCAATAATTTGTTCTTTTTCATTAGTTTGAATAATAGGGGCAAAATACAATTTAATATGAATAATCCATCTTTATTTTATAAACTCATAATATTTTATTTTTATAAAAATATAATCACTATTGTGAAAAATACAAAAAATTGTATTTTTGCCTTCATAAAAATAGTAAATAAGTTCAAAACAATTAAAATATAGTTATATTATTAAATACAATGTAACTGTATAAATGGTAAATGTATCTATAAAAATAATTTGTAATATAAAATATAAATTTATAAAATTTGAAAAATGAAGGGTAAATGTATTTTATTGATTAAAAATAAAAAAATAATAGGTAAAAGTAAAATGTAATAGTATAAAAGTAAAATAATAAACAAAATTACAGAGTATGGCAAAGAAATATCTTTCAAATTTGAAATGTTACAAAGTTATAGTAATATTCGAAAACTTCAAGAAAAATGAAGATTTAATAAAGAATTAGCTGAATATGGCTACGGAATTGAAAAATGTTCAACGGAAAAGGGCTTTGTTAGACAAAGCAAATGAGTTGTATTCTGTTAATATACAAAAAAAAAACAGGAAGAAACTACATCTTCTGTAAATTATCAGAAAATATATACAGAAGTAAAACACAAATGTATAGCTCATAGAAGAGAGCTAAGATTATTTTCAAAATGATGTAGAAAGAGGCCTTAGAAATCTTAGAATAAATGGGGTCATAGAAAGTCAAAATCAGAATATAAGCAGAAGATATTAAGGTGTTTTATGGTACTTTTATCTCATAGTGAAGAGTTAAAAAATAAATTGAAACAGGAAAGTATTTCCTGAAGAGAGATTGAAGAACAATTGATTAAAATTAATCAGGTAAAAACTGCTTATGAAGACTATTGAAGTATAAAAGGGGAAAGCCAACAATCAAACAAAAGATAAAATAAAGCATTCGATTCTCTAGATAAATGGGTAAAAGATTTTTACCAAATAGCAAAATTAACTTTGAAGATAGACCTCAGTTATTGGAAATATTTTGAAAGTTTGTTCGTAGTTCAAAATAGAATTATTAATATAAAAAAACAATTAATATTTTATGTTTGATGACATTGCATTTATGAAAATTGCTATAAAAGAAGCAGAAAAAGCCTTTGATAAAGGAGAAATACCTATTGAGCTTACAGTTGTAACTAATAATATGATAATAGCAAAGGCGCATAACCTAACGGAACAGTTAAAAGATGTAACAAGTCAATGCAGAGATACAGGCTATATTACATCTGCTTCTAGTTATTTAGGAGGAAGACCTAAAAGAATGTACAATGTATATTACTTAGAGCCTTGTGCTATGTGCAGGAGCTTTTATATTGAGCCAAATAGGAAAAGTAGTTTTTGAGCTTACGATAAACAAAGAGGATTTCAAAATTTTGAGGAAAATTACATCCCAAAACAGAAATAATTTCAGAGTACTAGAAATGAATGTCTATTATTACAAAATTCTTTTCGCAATAAGAAAATAATTTCAAGCATAAAATAATAAAAAATTAAATTAATAAGGAAAATTTGAGAAAAATAGTAGAAAAATTAAGAAAAATTTAAAAATAAATTAAAAATAATTAATGATCCTATCTATGGTTTTATAAATATCCCAACAGACTTATATTTGAATTGATAGAACATCCTTATTTCAGAGATTATGGAGAATATCTCAAATGGGATTGTCGTTTTGTAGTGTATCCAGGAGCAAGGACAAGAAGCTACCTACGCATTGTCAGGTTCACCTAATGCAAAAGTTGTTTTGTCTTTGCGTAATAAAGGAACACAAATAACAAAGGAAGAAGAAGAAGGGTTATACATAAGTATTCTATTACACGATATAGGCACTAGACCTTTTCTCACGCAATGGAACATAGTATAGTAGAAAATATTTCTCACGAGGAAATGTCTCTGTTTTTATGGAAACTTAATCAAATCTTTGAGGAGCTAATATTGAATAAAAATATTTAAAGAATGCTATGAAAATTTATGAATCAGCTTATATCGGTCAGTTAGATATGGATGAGATTGGATTATCTAAAAGAGATAGTTTCTATACAGGAGCCTCAGAGGTAATATAAAGTTCTGAACAGGAATTATAGAAATGTTAAATGTAAAAGATGATAAAACTCATTGTTGCAGTGAGGTATTTATTCCGTAGGAAGAATTTTTGAGTTGCAAGACAGCTTAATGTATTGGCGGGTTCTATTTGCATAAGACAAGTATTGGTTGCAGTAGTACTTATCAGAATATTGAAAACGAGGCAAAAGAGCTAATAGAGAAAGAGAGCAGTTACCTCACTGTCTTCTGCTTTAGCTGTACAGAATCGTATTTCTATTAAAGGAATTTGATGATAAAGCTCTAGAAATCTTCTCTCAATTAGATGATTCTGATATTATTTCAACGCATTAAAAGAATGGCAAAAATAATAAAGATTTTTGTTTCTTATCTCGTTTAAGTAAAGCTGATATTAAATAGAGAAATTGTTTAGATTAAAATTTGTAGACTCCTATAGATAAAGAAACAATTTCTATTAAGACAAAAAGTTAAAGAAGAGTATAAGTTAGAGAAATCTTATAGATTATTTTGTTTTTACAGGTGAGATATCCAATATCGCTGACAATGAAAGATTATCCAAAATATGTTGATTTATACATAGACCGGATGAGTAGATGTCCGCTGAAGCGTCAGACCGATGAATTTGAAGCTCTTTCAATAAAAGTAGCGATAACATCTATCTTTGTTGTCCAAAAGATTTTTCTAATAGTCGATAATAATGATATAATATAAATAAAATTATATATAAAAATCTCTAAATAAATGAAAAAGTGGGTTAAAATAGATATGGAATTATAAATATTTTTGTATGTTGCGCCAAATATTTAGCTGAGTATTTTATTAGAAAATAAGGAAAAATAAAATAGTTGTATGTAAAAATTATAAAACAAACTATTAAGCCTTATAATTTATGTTTAATGTATAAAATTAATTCATTGTATAATGATTGACAAAAGAAGTTTACCTAAAATGGTATGAAGACATGCTCTTTTGGAGAAAGTTTGAGAGGACAAACTTGCTGCAGTGTATATACAGCAAAAAGTACGTGGTTTCTTGCCGATATAATGGACAAGAAGCTATTGTAGCTGGTTGTATGCATGCTATTGATCCTACAAAAGATAGAATGATTACAGCTTACCGAAACCATGTGCATCCCTATTGCGCGGGTGTTGATCTCGCCGAATAATGGCAGAACTATACGGAAAAGATACAGGAACTTCACACGGATTGGGTGGTTCTATGCATATTTTTCAAAAGAACATCGTTTTTATGGAGGGCACGGTATTGTTGGTGGGCAAATCCCATTAGGAGCAGGGCTTGCTTGCATGACAAATATAATGAAACAGGAGCTGTAACTCTTACATTTATGGGAGATGGAGCTACCGAGACAAGGTTCTCTACAGGAAACATTCAATTTAGCTATGAATTGGAAGTTGCCTAGTAGTTTTTCATTTGTGAAAATAACCATTATGCAATGGGTACTTCTGTAGAACTGCAAACCACCCTGATATATGGAAATTAGGTTTAGGATATGGAAATGCACTTGGCAGCCAGTAGATGGTATAGAATCCTGTTTCAGTAGCAGAAAAAGTATTTGAAGCTGTTGAAAAGAGCAAGAAGAGAGATGGTCACTACTTTCTGGATATTCGCATACATCGTTATCGTGGTCACTCTATGTCAGATGCTCAACACTATCGTACTAAAGAAGAAGTAGAAGAATACATAGATCCTATTACTCAAGTACTTGATGTAATCAAAGCTAAAAAATATGCGACAGATGCAGAAATAGAAGCTATAGATGAAAGAGTGAAAGACTTGGTTGCAGAGTGTGAAAAATTTGCTGAAGAGATCTCCATTCCCTCAAAAGAATGTAATGCATGATGTAGTATACGAACGAAGAAAATTATCCTTTTTACCTCATAAATTATAAAAAAATAAAATGGCAGAAATAATAAATATGCCGCGTTTTAAAGCGACAATGGAAGAAGGAGTCGTTGCTAAATGGCTCAGTGAGGTGATACTGTAAAAGAGGGTGATATTTTTAGCAGAAATAGAAACCGATAAAGCAACAATGGAGTTTGAATCATTCCATTCAGGTACATTATTATATATTGGTTTTAAAAGAAGGAGAAACTGCTCCTGTTGATACACTTTTAGCCATAATAGGTAAACAAGGTGAAGATATTTCTGGATTATTATCAGGAGGCACACCAAGTGAAGCTAAAACAGAAACTGCACCTGAGGTAGCTTCAAAACCTGAAACAACTTCTGTATCAGTACCTACTGGAGTTGAGGTAGTTACAATGCCTCGTTTGGTGATACAATGACAGAAGGAACTGTAGCTTCTTGGCTTAGTAGGTGATGCTGTAAAAAGAAGGTGATATTTTAGCAGAAATAGAAACCGATAAAGCAACAATGGAATTTGAATCATTCTATTCTGGTACATTATTGTATATTGGTATAAATGCAGGAGAGTCTGCTCCAATAGATTCTCTTTTAGCTATTATAGGACCTGATGAACAGATGTAAATACTATTCTTCCAGCACTTAAAAATGGAGCTTCTGTTTCAGCTTCTAAAGAAGAAAATAAAGCAGAGACACCTAAACAAGCTACAGCTATTTCTGAATCTATATGTAACAGAAGCAAATGGAGGAAAGAGTTTTTGCTACTCCTTTGGCTAAAAATAGCACTAAGAAAAAGAATTAATCTTTCTCAAATAAAAAGAACAGGGAAGAATGGACGTATAACCCGTAAGGATGTTGAAGCTTTACTCCATCAGCAGTTGCTCAGGTAGCAGCTCCGTCAAATACAGAAAAACAGCTTCACCTGTTGCTACATTTATTCCTTCAGGAGTTGAGTCTGTAGAAGAAGTTTGAAAATTCGCAAATGCGTAAAACAATAGCTAAACGATTGTCAGAGTCTAAATTACTGCTCCTCACTATTATTTAGCTATTGAGATAGACATCGCGAAAAATGCTATGGTTTCTCGTGCAAATTAATAATTTGCCAGATACCAAAGTTTCTTTCAATGATATGGTGAGTTAAGGCTTGTGCTATGGCTCTGACATCCACAAGTAAATACTTCTTGGAAAAATGATGTTACAGTTTATAATCATCATATTCATATGGGATTGTGCGAGTGGCTATTGAAAGATGGTTTGGTTGACCTGTTCTTCAATTTTTGCAGATGGTTTAAGTCTTACACAAATTGGAGCACAAGTAAAAAGATTTGGCAGGAAAAAGCTTCAATAAAAATTAACTCCTGCAGAAATGGAAGAAGTACATTTACAGTTTCAATTTGGGTATGTTTTGGAGTAGAAGAATTTGCTCATCAATTAATCAGCCTAACTCTGCTATTTTGTCTGTTGGAGCTATTGTTGACAGTGGTATGGACAAATAGTTGTAGGACATACTATGCGAGTTACTTTTGGCTTGTGACCATAGAACAAATTGATGGGCAACAGGAGCTCAATTCGCAAACACTTAAAAGCTTATGTAGAAAAATCCTGTTACTATGTTAGCATAGATATTCATTTGTAATTATTTATTTGTTACTCTTTCTTTTTAGGAAGAGTTTTTATTTTTTAAACTATTTATATAAAAATTTGTATATTGTGCCCTATTTAATTGCTATTAATATATTGTAAATCAGTAAATTAATATCTTATAAAAGAATTATTTTCCCATGAGAAAAATATTTTCTAGCAATTTTATAGAGGTGTTTATTAGTGTTATTTGCCAACTGGTATGGTTTCACTATACAGCCCTGTCTGCTTTTCTGTTCCTTTGTTATTGATTGAATATCAGTTAAGAAATGCTAAAAACAGTTACATCTTTCTTATCTTTCTTTTTGATTTGGAATGGTTTTTCAACGTGTGGATATGTGAAATCAACAATAGTAGGCGCATTATTTGCAATTTTGTAAATAGTTTGTTAATGACTATTACTTTTATGCTTTTATCATATTGGCAGGACACTGCTAAAATATCATCTATGTTTTCAATAACACTATGGATTTCTTTTGAAAAGTTCAGCATCAAAATTGGGATTTTTCTTGGCCTTGCTTAATTTGGGAAATGTATTTTCTGAAAAATTAAATGGGTACAGTGGTACGAATATCAGGAATTTTTGGAGTACATGGATATGGATAGTTAATATTTTGATGTAGTATTTTATCATTTTATAGAAGATAAAAATAAAAAGAAATTTCTATAAAATTTTAAGAATTCCGAGTCTGATTCTTGTACCGGATAATGTTTTCTTATGTTATCTATTATGCTTATCAGAGGAAGAACTCCTGCAGGAAGTAGTTGTTTACAGCCTAATATGATCATATAATGAAAAATATTCATTAAAAAATCAACAAATTATAAAATCTTATAATAGATTTAACAAAAGATAAAGAGTTACAAAGAATACTCAATTTGTAATACTCCGAAACAGTTTTTGCAGAAACATTTCAACTGGATAAAATTACAAAAGATGAAATAAAGGAATTATAATTTTACAGAACAATATCCTAAGATAAATTTTGTATGTGGAGCATCTTTATATCAACTTATTACGGATAAAAGCTATAAATTTCCAAAGTAATTATATATCAGAACGAGATTTTTGGTTCAAATTATTATAACTCTGCATTTAGTAAATAACATGATGATATTTCTCTTCATCATAAAATCGAAGTTGGTTGTGAGGGTTGAAAATATGCCTTTTCAAAAGTATTTCTAAAACCTATTTTTAGGAGATATTATGTTAATTTAGGAGGCACAGTATCTGTTTTAACGACACAACCAGAGCCTAGTCATAAAAGTAATGAAAATCGAAAGTAGCTCCTGTTATTTGTTATGAGTCAATTTATGGAAGTATGTAACTAAATATAGTAAAAATGGGGCTCAATTTTTAGGAATATTAACTAATGATGCTTGGTGGGAAATACGCAAGGGCATAAACAGTTGTTGAGTTATACTCGATTGCGAGCTATTGAAACTCGAAAAGTATAGCCAGAAGCGCTAATACAGAATATCCACATTTATTGACCAGAAAGGAAATATTATACAAAGTATTGATTATCAGAAAAAGGAAGCTTATCAGGAGTTGTTTTGTAATGATAAACAAACTATTTATACGAAATATGGAGACTATATTGCACGTATCAGTATTTTTATTTCTATTGGTATTTTTAACATCTGTTTTCAAGAAAAAAGTGAAGTTTAAATTTTTATAAAATTCTACTTAAAATATTTATAGGAAATTATTTTTACCTTTTTATAATTATATTAGGAACAATATCTCTTTTAGGAAGACTTTTTATTTACTAAATATTATCTAAAGACCAGTCTGTCAATATATGACATAAAGATTTAGCTTACAAATAGAGTATGATTATCCACAAAAGAGGTTATATTTATGATAGAAATGGTAGCTGTTGGTTTCTAATCAATTAGCTTATGATGTTATGGTTGTTCCACGTGAGGTTAAGTCTTTCGGATACTTTGGAATTTTTGTAATTTATTAGGTGATTGAAAAAGAACGTTTTATAGAAATTCTTGATAAGGCAAGAATTATTCTATGCGAAAACCTTCTGTTTTGTTAGTCAACTCTCAAAAGAAGAATATGCGCCATTGCAAGAAAAAGAAATTGAGGAAAATATCAGGGTTTTATCCAAAAACGTTCACTGTAATTACTGAGACTCATTGTGCTGGAAATGTTTTTAGGGTATATCAGTGAGGTAAATGATTGGGAATTGGAAAGAATAATCCTTATTATTTATCAGGTGAAATTATTGGAAGACGGGTGTGAGAAACAATATGAAGATCGAGAGGAGAGTCCGTTATTTGCAGAAAGATAAATATGATAGGTGATAGGTTCTTATAAAAATGGAGCTTATGACACTGCTATTGCAGGTCAGTCACTTCAATTGACAATAGATGAAAGAGTTGCAAGCCTATGGAAAGCTATTGATGCAACATAAACGAGGTAGTATTAGTAAATAGAACCCAAAACGGAAATATTAACTTAGTTTTCTCCATCGTATGACCCTAATTTGCTTTGTAGAAGGAAAACGTTCTGAAAAATTATAATATTTTTATATAATGATTCATTAGCTAAACCTTTATTTGATAGGGACTTTGCTTGCTGAATATCCTCAGGTTCTACTTTTTAAGGCACTTACTGGAGCTTATTGGACTAGAAGAACAGGTAATGACTCCTCAATCTTTGGTTTTCTTGTACAGGAGGTTATCACTATGGTTCTAGGGTGATGAAGTGTCACGCTCATAGTTCTCCAGATATAAGCTTCACGCTATTGCTACTTCGTGTAATGCTTATTTTGCTCCACGAATATCGTAAAATTGTAGAAAATATCCTACTCCTGCACTTGGGATAGACGCTGAATAACCACTGAAGAGTTTTTGGATTAGGGCAATTTCTTGAAGTGATTTTTCCCAATGGAAGAGGCTATGCCTGATTCAAAAGTTTTTATAACAGACAATATGGAGAAAATAGATGAGATGCAAACTTATAATATTTCTAATGGAATGGGCAGGGAGGTATTAGTTACTCCTTTACAATTAGCTAATGTTATAGCAGCTATTGCTAATAAAAGGCTATTATTATACACTCATATTGTTAAAATTGATGAAAAAGTGCTCCTTACAGAATATACAACTCTAAACATACAACTATTGAAGAAAATATTTTGCTCCTGTAATACAAAGGAATGAATCTTGCTTATACAGATGGAACTGCAAGAGGAACTAAAATAGACAGTATCAATATAGCTGCAAAACAGGGAACTGCTGAAAATTATACTCGGATAAATGGAGTACGAGATGAAAACCATCTGACCATGTTCTATATTTGTGGCTTTTTGCTCCTATTTGAAGACCCTAAAATAGTAGTAGCTGTTTTTCGTTGAGAAATGGTTCTCCACGGGCACGTATAGCCGGTCCTGTTACTTCACTTTGGTGACTGAGAAAAATACCCTAGGAGAAGTAAAAAGAAAAGAATTAGAAAAACAAATGCTCGAGCTTAGAAGAAAGAGTATGAAAAGACCTTATAAATTACGTCATAGGAGTTGTAGCAAGAAAACCAGAATAGTATGTTAAAAATTTAGATTGGCTTGGTGTATTTTATATTTAGCTGGTAAGTATTGGGTGGATTTTGTATTTATGCAAACAAATTATAGTCCTGAAACGGCAAACTTATTAGATTTTTCTCAACACGCTACCAAACAATTATATGTAGGAACAAAAGCTTATTTTAATACTTTTTATTACTTTCTTATTGAGACCAGATTTTATGAGAATTTTTCTGATATTTTCTATGTTGTATCAATTATTTTGCTACTTGGACCTTTTTGCCTTTGAGAAAACAATCAATGGAGCAAAAGCTTGTACGGAATAGGTTCCATAACTTCTTCAGCCTACGTTGGGTTTGCCAAAGCAACTACTGCTTTACTCTTTTGCTAAACAACTTAGTAACTTGGCCACAGATGGATATCCGAAATTTTAAAAGATTTAATAAGGATATTAGTGTATAGTTGTGCCTTGTGGTTCACACACACCTGATAAATTTGTCAACCATGAACCCAGGAAGTACCCTCGTTTATAGGCTCTTTTATATTTGCTCTTAGACTGAGAGGATGCCTCCTATTTTGTTCTTAGTTGTTTTGTTCATAGCCTTTTTGTATTACAACGTTAAAACCTCGGAGTAGGTTCTACTATTGTCTTTATTCTTTGTACTAATTTATGGCTACTTAGTAGGAAAGCAAGCGATACCTTTTAAAATATGGCGGTGGGTTGATGGCTACTTTGTTTGGTAGTAAGTTATTCTGCAGGACTCTGTGCATAAAGTTTTTAAGCAACACCACCGAGATAGGTTTGGTCTTGGCTGGTTTGGATAACGCATAACTAATAACGCAGCGCTGACGACTGCGTGCGGCGGATCGTAGCATCCAATCTGGATCTGCAATAGCTTCCGGAGGTATTACAGGAAAGGTCTGAGGAGAACTGCACTAAAGTGTGCCCTGAAACTGCTCTATGATTATCATATTCTCTACTAGGTGAAGAATGAGGGTTTCTATTGAACAACTCTGTAGCTCTACTTTTTATGGTTCTCTGTACTGAGGTTTGGTTTTTGGAGAGGCAAAAAATAAATTTCTGAATTATGGTTGTTATCGCTCTATATTCTTTCATTCTTCAATAAAATACTGGGTATCTCATATCAGGATCATGCCTACCTTGGGCCCTCATTACCGTTTTTTATTCTCGGAAGTTCTGAAACTTTGGTTTCTAATATTTAATTTATTTTTCTTCATTTTTAATTTGATAAATCAAAACATTAATTGGTCTCTTCTTAATCTTTAACAGTATGGTGTATAAATATAATTGATATAGAAAGAAGACTTGAACAGGGTGATGTGAATTATAACACTAAAACTGAAAGTCAGGCACAGGTTGCAGTGATGAATTTTGTTGAGACATGCGACAAAAGGCAGCCAGCTGCAAACAAGGCCTATTTGTAATGGTCAAATGGTGGGGTCTAACCATGATAAAAGCAAATGAGTGAAGTTAAGTGTCAGCCTCTCCCCACCACACAGGTTTGTAACTCAGAAAAACATACCAATGGATATTGTTTATAGGGGTTGATTCAGTGGTAATGCTGGACATTTGCATCAGGACAGAATTATGGTGTGCACTCAGCTAATGGTTGTTATATTTCTCAAATTGCCCAATAATAATAACAGAGTGACGACTGAAAACTGGTTCATCGGATAGATAGGATAATGTGGCTTGTTGGTGGTAGCAGCAGACACACCAATGACTAGGAATTATCAAACAATTTCTTCAGAAACCTGAAGAGATATATTTACACTGGATTTGGAAATGTAGTCAGGATGAAGGTTTTAATAATGGCATGTAGATGGCATCTAAAGATAGATTACAAATGGCGTTGACTCAGTGGTGCCTGGAGGTAAAACATACATTGGGTTTTGGAATTTGGTGTACTTTGATTTCTTGTAGGTTAAAGTGATGAACCCATGATTAGGCACCTTTGCTCAGGGCATCCTGTTTCAGCATTATGGAGATAAATTTATGCAGGTATATCAATATAACAATTTGAAAAATTGCTTTAGGTTAACCACCAAGACTCATGCCATTTGGGTGTTACCCTGTTGAAAGATTCTTTGGTTTGATGCTGAAATTCAGTACGATATTCAACTGTGTGGAAAAATGGCGGATATGCAAGCCGGGATGAATAATAACAATAACCCGAAAGCAACCTTGGTATTATAATTTTTGTATTTGGAAATCATTATTTATGGACATTATGCTGGGACATCGAACTGCCTTTGCATTAAAATAATATTGTCAATGAAAAAGATAAAATGTCTTATAGTAGGCTCAGGTCAAGCAGGATATACAGCCACAATTGTCGCCTAGGCTAACCTTAAATCACCACCTGTCGAGCAACCAGGTGGTAAAGCTTATATTTAATAATGGTGAAAACATGGCTGTATCAGAGAAATTACGGGCGAGCGACAGTGCGGCCAACAAGCTCGCCGTTTGGTACTGACAACACGTACAGGTTTGAGTTACTAAAGTTGATTTTACTATAAAACCTCTCAAAATATGGTGAAGATAAAAAGTATGATTCCATTTCGACAGGGCTTCCGACAGGCTCTTAAACTGGGAATCAACGTATCGACAAACAGGAAGGCGGGGTTTCTGTGGCTGTTTACGTGGTTTTAGAAATCAAGATGTAGCCTAATGATTCCAGAACAGGACACTGGCAGCGAAGAAAGCCTTTACTTTCAAAATCTGTAAAAAGTAATGTTGGTTCGTAAAAATAAGTTTCAGGCCTCCAAAATTATGACTCAACTTGGTGTTATCCTTCAAACATTGAAGTGCTCTATACTTGAAACACATAAAGAGATTTACTAGGAGGATGGACGTTCGGGTTTCTGCAGCGAAAGTTATCAATAATGAAACTAAAGAGTGAAAAGAAATTCTATTTCTGGATTTTTCGTAGCAATAGGACCTTACACCAAATACAAGCATGCTCAATATCTTACTTTGAGATAATCGAGGATATGCATATACAAATGTACCAGGTTCATCACTGCTACATGTTGGAAGGTATTTGTGGCTGGAGATGCTGCTGATAGAAACCCATCAGCAGCTATCTATTGCTTGCAGCAGGAGTAGCTATGGCTGCCTGAGTGCTGAAAGTCTGGTAGCTTCGTTAGAAAATTAATAATAATGGAAGTACAAGATTACCGTCAAGCTGGAAGCCTTATTTGAAAGAAGAGTTTGAGAAAGAATATTTTCAAAAATTAGTAGATTTGTAAAACAAGAACATCAAACCATACTTGTCAAACGAGGAACAGACGTTTTTCAGCTTTTGATTTTGCCCAACAGAAAACCTAAAGTTGTCCTCTGGGCAAGACCCTTATCCTGGAGATAACGCCAAGCTAACGGACTTTGTTTTCAGTGAAATGATGGTATTGTTGCTCATCCTCCTTCGATTAGTTAATTATTTTAGAGAAATAAGAAACAGATTTAGATCGGCATCTCGCTGAGTGAAACTTGGGCGATTAAGGGCAAAACAAGGAGGCCTGGCTGTAATGCTACTTTGTAACAGTAAGAAAGGAGAAGCTAGTTGCCTGGGAGCAGAGGCTGGGAGACTTTTTACCGATGCTGTAATTGAAAACAATCACAAAGTGTAATCGTGTTGTGCTTTATTGTGGGAGGCTATGTAGCAGTTAAGAGCAAGTTTAATGGGTGTCAAAACATTGTATTTTGAGGTTTCGAGGTCATCCATCTCCTGATAAAGTGCTAATAGTTATTGGTTTGGTAATAAGCTATTTCAGCTGACGTAAATACTGCATTTGACTCCATAGATAAAACCTATTGTTTGGTACCATGCAATGATAATTATCAGAAAATGATTGCAAAATAAAGATAGTATTTAATCGTGTGCATAAATATCTTTGCAATCCTAATTAAAAGAAAAAGTTATGTATCCACCAGAATTAAGTAGCTCCAATGATAGAAGAGCTTACTCGTGAAGAGATTTGAAGAGCTACGCTGATAGCTGTAGAATAATGCCATAAAAAGAAGCTGGAACAACCCTATGTAGTGGTTCGTTCTGTTTGCCAGTGGTTCTTGCAGTAATAATGCTCATGTCCAGTGACTATTCAAAGTTTCAGGCAAATGATAAAACCAGACTATTTAGCAACTGTATTTGCTGGCGTTGACAGAGAGGCAACTCAAAGAATGTGCGTGAATATAATGTTACCATTTCCGCCTTCTCTTCGCCAAGCATTGCCATAGACGAGAGCTTATGCATAATGCTTGAGGCGTCATCATATAGAAGGGCGATTAGCTGGGATTATTGTACTGAGGAATTTGAAAGAAGCTTACAACCAACTGCTAAGATTTCTAGGAACTCAAAAGCTACACCTTTCAAGCAGCTTTATTCTATCCTAGCATATCATTAAAATAATCATAATGATACAAAGATAATAAAATTTATAAAAATATTTCTTCCTTAACTATCTTCTTATGGCAGTAGTGCTCGTATAGGTGCTCCAACAGGTGGGGATAAAGATGTTACCTGCCTCAAGGGTATTAAAGGCAAGATTACTCCACCTTCTGGTACGTCTAACTTCACAGGAAATCGTAGCCCGGAATATGTTTGAGCGATTGAGCGACCACTCAAAGATGCGAGGAACAGCTCAATGATCCTCTCCACAAATTATCTCACTGAAGGTATGTCTCCCCTGCGAGATGCGGCTAGAGTGTCTGAGATATAAAAATTACAGATACGCTTAAAAGCCTAACCACCAGCCTGTACTTTCCAACTTTGGAAAGACCTAGACAGATAGCAGTAGAGGGAAAGTCGCGTACACTTTCTCAGTTATGTCTCACGGGCAATACCTATGTAATTCTCTTTGCTGTAGGGAAAAATAAAGGACATCGCTTTCGCTGCAGTTTTCTGACAACTTTGTAAAATGTGATAGCTCTATAAGGAGGTGTGACGAAAATTCTCGAGGATTCTATTATTTACAAGGAAAAACCTCACTATATTGTTAGCCAGCCGGAGTGGTTTGGACACTTTCGAAATAGCGTTAGAGAAACGAGGAAAATATAACGTTGCAAATGAAAGACAAAGCAAGCAACTATCTCTGACCAAAAACAAGACAAAATAGGTTTCAACATTTCTATTGGAGGTACCCACCGACGCTATTTGTAAGAAATCTCGCTTTAAAGAGCCTACGTAATAACCATACTCTCGCTTTGCAAATCAGGGAAAGTCGTATAAGTATGCAGGCTATGAGGGGAGAAAGATAGCATAAGGCTGAAAATGCTTCCTCCGTTGCCAGCTGAAGTTTTAAATATACCTCACCAAAGATAGAGAAAAGGATACATTAAACTTGGCGGACATCAAAATATCTCGATTCTTACGAAAAGTTCATTGTGAGAATCATAGATGCGGTTGAAAATCAATTTCAGAAAAATGAAAGCCTGAAGAGGTGGTTGCTTTCTTCAAAGTCGAGATGATGTCGCCTACCATTACAGAGGTTGTTTTACCCATCAAATGTTCCATTGAGGGTTTTACGATGAAAATGATACATCATTGAGCAAAGACTCCTCTTTAGTGAGTTTTACAACCGAAATTGACCCACTAAATAAGTTGGATGTGGCTAAAAGTGCCATAAAATCTGGTGATTGAAAAAGTACAAATGATATAGCTTATCCGGAGGCTTTCATTAACTTTTGGAGATGATACTTTATACGGTCTTCTATAACAGGCACAGTCTATTGAGAGAAATTTGGCTTCTTTGAAGCTGAAAAATAAAGTGAGCCTTTGGAGCTTTCACTATACTTATAGAACTAATGAGTGAGGTACAGTAGAGATGTTCTAGGTACTTTAGAACACTAAAACGCTGATATCTGTCGTGAAAAGCAATAAAAGTCTCTCAGAAATATCGATTGCGTATTGACTGGGGATAAAAGCAAGGCAAGCGGATATGGATAATTGGTACCTGAGTTCAACCTGAAAGAGTTTGGTATATCTTCCAAAAGAAATAGAACTAGAGCCAGTTTCGCGATATTGAGTACAGGAATCATTATTTCCTGAAAATGAAAGATTGCGAATATGGTTAAAGAAGGAATTAGATGAGCTTGTAAAACAGCAAATTATTGACTGCTACAGCTCCAACGTATCAAAGAATACGCTGAGAATAAAAGCAGTGATTTATCTCTACCATGGGTGTTAGCGGTATTCGGTACATTAGTTTACTTGCATGGGTTTAGGATTATTATCCTTAGCTCATCGGTGGGAGTTTACTTTCAAGGTGGCTAAACATTTTATCTCTTATTCGTTATTCTAGGCAGTAGCTTGTGATACTTACTATTAAGAAAACTTTTGAAGCCTTGCATGCTGGAGGCGGTTTCTGAAACTTTCTCACTAGTTTATCAGTAGTGGTTTAACAGCAGCTATGCGGTTCATCAAGTATACAACCATGCCAGAGAATAAGTTTATCTAGCTATAATGCTTGACCGTGCTAGCTTACCTACTGGCATAGTCTCAATGAAATGTCAAGAGCTACGGTGTATTTTATATATGACTGGAGTGATAAGTCTGTTTTGCGTTTTTGCACAAGAAGTATCTACTTGATTGATTACATCCATGGCAGTTCTTCATTTTACACTCTGTGATAAGACAAGTAAGACAGCTTCTAATAAAAGTTTGTTACCAATATTTCATGTAGCAGTTATGTTTCATCTGCTTTTATTATCTTATTGTATCACCTAAATCATTACAAGACTCTCAATATATAGTGTACTATTAGCTGGTCTATTTATAGTCATGAGGAAATACTTAGGAGAGCAAACTTATTATGGCATTTATGAGCTATTAGAATATTTACAATAGTCATTTTCTTCTTTAGTGCATCTATTTATATGCGAGCAGAGCCTGGCCGTATTTATAAGTTCATAAAACATAGCGGGTTATGTTTGCTTTATACGCTGTCCGAGCCTCAGTAAAATATTTTGTTTTGAGATAAGAGGCAGTCAGATATTATCACTATTCATCCGACTATTGTTTATATCTTGTAGTTATATTTGAAAGTATATATATTCTATGGTGGCTCTTTTATCATTTGAACATGGCCTCAGTGTATCCGCAGAGGCTTTGAAAGTCTGATAGGTGCTTGTGAATGCTTTGGTGCAGTGCTAGCCATCTCTATCGAAATAGGAGTATAGATTCTTTGACTCTTCATTAGTCTTTCATTATCAAGGGGATTGTGTTACTCATTATTAGGGTGAGGCTTCTTCGTGACTCAAATGGTATAATTTTAAATAAAATCTGATGGCTGAGAAATATTTAACTACTCGCTTTTTGCTCTTATGGTAGGGTTCAGCTTTATGCTACTCTGAAAATGATTATTATTGAAAGAGAGATAATTATAACTAAAGGCAGACTTTTTATTCAAAATACGTCCTATTGATCTCTTGTGATGCCTTTCGAGGGTAGATATGCATCTGTGCTAATTATGAAGAAAACTGATAGTATATACCAGAATCTATAAGTGATAATAAAGAAAGGTGATGAACTTATATGTGACATTAAAAAGGCTGATAATATGGGTAGGGTAGTTTTTGATGTAAGGTTTATAAGGACACCAACCTGGATAACGATATATACCCACAAATATGTACGGGAATGACACGACTGTTAGGTCTACATGTATAGAAATGTGGGACAACCGTTATTATATGAATGAATATAAAGCTCCAATAGCAGATAAGGATAAACTTGGGATGTGCACAAGTGGCCGTATATAAAGGTAAAACTGTTTTGAAGGGAATACTTTCTACAGAGAATGCCTGTTGAAAAATACATAGACAAAGTATTAGAAGAACAAAAGAATAAAAGAATAATAGCTATACTTCATAAACTAATAGAAACTCCTATTTAATATAGGAGTGTTTGTTTGTCATTATATTAGCTTATTATTTTCAGGCCAGGTGTTGCTGTTGCCAGCGCACCTGTGCTAGTCTTTTGCTTCATTGGCATTTCATTGTATCATTTTACTAATTTATTAAATGGGTTGATAAAATTAGTTGTTTTCGTGTAGGAATGAATTTATAATATGGCTAGCATATGCATATCTTAAAATGTCCTTATATTAAAACATCAGTTTCTTTCTCATCTTATTTCACATTGATAATAATTGTACTAATCTGGCTTTCTGCACGTGTATTTATCGTTTCTTGATATTCTTGGCGTAGTATCTTTCTTTAATGAAGATACTGCGTGCTGTATGCCTAAAGTAGTCAAATGAGCCGTGTCTGTCGAGGCTTTTCACAAATCTTTTACTAAAGCATCAGCCGCTGTGACTTCTGTCTAGAAGGCGGAGTTACTAACTCCTTTTATAATGGAATTCAAAGTGCGAAGTGTTTGCTGCAGATTCTTTATGCCTAGGGTGAACTTTCTTTGCTATCTTAGAAGAAAGCAAGTAAGATAGTAATTCATTCTTTCTTATCTAAAAGGTTAATTTTTCAGATTCTTTACTTGAACGGCTTTGTCTAGAAAGCCTCTGTGAGTAGCTCTAAGACTTTTTAGAGAGTGAAGTTATTAACTCTTCTTTCTCCCAGAATCAGCAGTTATTTGTTTCTAATAATTTTAATATACTTTTGGTATGTGAGCATATTCATCGTTATTAAGTTTCGATGTAGCTCGTAACGAAAATGTATCAATTTTAAAATTCATAAGATATATGTTAAATGTTTCATTGTGCAAATATAATAATGGTATTATTTATTATTACTAAGAATTAGTTTAAAATACTTTTACGCAACAAAATATACGTATATGGGTTATTATCATATAATAGATTTATGAATATATTTTAAGTATATAGGTTAGAGTATAGTTACATTTAAGTATAAAAATAGGTTGGAAATTATGGGTACATTTTGAGTATAAAAATAGGTTAGAAATTACGTAAAACATTTTTGAGTATAAAAATAGGTTGGAAATTGTGGGCTATATATATGAGGCTAAAATAGGTTGGAAATTATAAGGTACATTTTAAGTATAAAAATAGGTTAGAGTGTATAGGTAAAATATTTTAAGAGTATAAAAATGGGTTGCAGAAATTATAGGTAATTATATAATAGTAGTGAGATTATTCACTACTTTTAAAGTATATATTAGCTCCTTTCATCGTCATAAAGAATCTCGTTGTTGTCTTTGGTTTGATCTATTTTATATATATATGAATTCATGCATCAACAGTGTTCATCTCGAAATGATTTTCCTAAGTATCCAAGTTTTCTGTAAGGTATTAGTATCTAATAATAAATCATTCTCTACGAGTAGAAGAAGATAGTAAATCAATAGTCTGGGAATATCCTCGGTTAGCAATACGTCTGTCCAATTGTAGTTCATATTACCTGTACGCTTGAATTCCTCAAATATTCATCGTCCATCTTAGACCCAGTATCTGTTAGCGCGGTAGCAATGATAGAGTGAAACTCCGTTTTCAATGTTTCTTGCTGCAAAGAATCTCTTTGGGCTTGTGTAATGTAGTAGCGTCCAAAACCTCCTGTAAGTACTGCTTGCCCGAACTAGGTTGAACAGTATTATAAGCTCTGGCTAATCGGGTAATAGAGTCTAGAAGTATAACAACATCGTGTCCGCATTCTACTAATCTTTTGCTTTCTCCCAAAACAATGTTTTGCACATTTTCACGTGTTCAGAAGCTTCTTTATCAAAAGTGAAGAAATGAGTTTCTCCTTTTACGCTGCTGCTATATCGGTAACCTCTTCATGCTCATCAATAAGTAAAACCATCAAATAAAACCTCTGGTGGTTGGAGAAATAGCATTAGCTATCTCCTTCAAGAGAGAAGTTTTACCTGTTTTTGGCTGAGCTACTATCATACCTCTTTTGTCCTTTCCTATTGGGGCGAAAAATATCTATAACTCTGGTAGAAATAGAGCTTTTTCTACCTGTAAGGTTAAATTTCTCATTAGGGAACAGAGGTTATCAAAAGATATTCTATCACGTATGGTTTGAGGCTCACAACCGTTTATATTTGAGAACTTTTAATCAAAAGGATAATACTTTTTCCCCTCTTTGTGGTCTAATAGACCACAAACAGTATCTCCTGTTCTTAGTCCAAAAAGGCGTATTTGAGACTGAGAGACATAAATATCATCAGGTGATGAAAGATAGTTATAATCAGAGAACGTAAGAAGCCATATCCATCTTGCATAATGTCTAAAACCCTTCACTTCTCTATGATACTACTCAAACTCATAATCCGGAGAACGATATCTATTCTTTCTCTATCAAAGTTTTCAGTGTTATGCTGATGAGAGCTATTATTATTGTTATTATTTTGAGGGTTATTTTGTGTAGGTTGTTGTTATTATTATTGTTTTGTTGGTTGTTGGTTGTTGGGGTAGGAGTGTTACTATTTGTATTTTGTGTTGTGTTTATTTGAGGGTATTTGCACAGCAGAAGGTGAGGCGGTTGGGGTAGGGTGCTCTCTTACCTTGTTGGATTTTAGGTGTTGTTGGGTTTGCTTTTTGTGAGGCTGAGGCCCTCAGGGTTATTATTCTCTGTTGGGAGCTTCTTTTGAGATTTAGCAGTTTTCGGCTTAGAAGAATTGTTCTTAGTAGTGTTATCCGTTACTCTTCTTTTTAGGTGGGTAATAGTTACCTCTTTGTTTTGTATTATTGTTGATAGTTTTTCTTTTGTTCCTGCTTTTCTTTTGGGATGGGTTTTTGGAAGCTATGTGTTGGTGTGGGCTCTTTTCTCTTGAGGGGCTTTTTCTTTTGAGAAGTTTCAGGCTGTTTTACACAGGGGTTTTTCTGCTTGAAAATCAATAATGTGGTAGATAGTTCTTCTAGGGTTTTGAATAAGCCTAAATTTGAGCAAGTTCCTGAGTTCGAAAGCTTTTTTCTTTTAGTTCTGAAAATGTCAAACATTAGAAATCAAATAAAAATTACAAGTTTGTTGAATGATTTTTAGAAAATTTCAAGAAATGATACACTATAATTTATTAAAATAAATTATTTATCTTAGTTGAATTTATATTTTATGGAGTGAAATTTTTAGGGATTTTTCTTTGTGTAGAAAAGATTGTTATGATGTAGGAGCAAAATTACGATTAAATAAACACAAAATATTTACAAGAAAAAGTTGTATGTGCACTGGTGAAGAGATATGATGACACACGCACTACAAACTATATATATTTATTAATTGTTGTTTTAGTACAAACTGTTGCTAGTTTTTGTTTTTCGTGATCAGATAATTTAAATTTTTCAATTTCAAGTCTGGTATGCTTATAACTCATCTTTATTATAAAAATAGATCAGTTTGTTTTTCAATAGATTAAACATCTCTGATAAACCTGTTTACTAGGAAGTGTTACGTGGAGGCGCTTTAACCTCATTTGGAGAAATTTTCAATTTCAGAGAAAAGTGTTCAGGTGTTAGTCTCTACTCACTTTCTATCGTATGTTTTTGGCAAATCAAAAGCCATTCGTAGGGATGAAGACCTCACACAAATCAGCAGATCCGCTTTACGTTCAGTGCGCCGAATATCTTGAAGTATGTTAGTGTTGAACCTACCGATGTAGGTTACTATTTATTTTCAAAGTGAGACGAGTTAATTATTTTCGTTATCTCATCTCTATTTGTGGAAGTTCTGGATATAAGATATTATATGAAAAACGAGTAACGTGTATTTCTCGTAAATCTTTTATAGACTTTTTCTCTGGATCATCAATATTATTTTATCAGTAGCAAAATAAAAACAGCATCTCCATTCATTTCTATTCATCCATGTTTGCTTTCCATTCATCCAGGTAAAGTGTCAGAGTTCGTTCTGCTATTAAGTCATCATTTTCAATGATTAAATGTTTAGTAACACTGTCTATTGAAAAACCAGTATAGTAGGTTTGTCACAGCTTTTGTAGTTTCAGTAAGTATTTGATTAACAGAAGTAATGTGTTCTTCAAAATTTGGATGAGAAATATCTACAATATGTAATAGTAAATCCTTCACGAACTTCATCTAGAGTACTTTTGAAAGATTCAATAAGTTGGAGGTAATTTTCTGATAAAAGCCAACAGTATCTGTTAATAAAAAGGTAAATTACGATAACAACTTTTCTAACATGGTATCTAGTGTTGCAAAAGTTTAGCTCGCAAAAACATCACTTTTTACTGATAAATATTCATCAGGGTAGATTTTTCCACGTTAGTATATCCAATAAGCGTGACCTGACACGGGCCCCACGATTTCTCTTTGAGCATGCCATTTGGCGGTCAATTTTGCACTCTTGACAAAGCAATTCTATCACGGACAATTCGTCAGTTTCAATTTCTGTTTCTCCTGGACCGCGCATACCAATACTCCTCTTTGGCGTTCAAGGTGTCCATAAGCTCTGTTAATCTAGGTAAAAGGTACTGATATTGAGCCAGTTCTACCTGAGTTCTTGCATAGCTAGTTTGAGCTCTGTTGAGCATATCACAGCATAGAGTAGTTCTATCAAGAACTTTTATCGTAGAAATTTTTCAATATATTTTGCTGTGCAGGGGTTAATTCATCGATCAAAAACAACGAGTACCTATTTTCATTTTCTTCAATGAATTGAGCTAACTCTTCCATTTTTCTATGTACCAATAAAAGTTTTTGAATTGGCAGAATCCATTCTGATAAAATGAGGCAATTACTACCTCCAGCAGTATAGGTTATTCAAGTTCGTCTAAGTATTCTTTTGATTTTCTTCACTCGTTGTTGATTGAGTAATTCAACAGAACTACTTTTCATAATCTAAATTTCTTTTCAAGCATAGATTTTGATAAGAAAATTAAGTTTTTAAAATGTTAATTGTTTTCTAAAATAAAACTACCTGTTTTTATAGTTTCTAAGGCTAATCCTCTTTGTGAGTGGTACAATCAAATACGGCATCTTCATAACACTCCGCAGGGGATGTCTATTTTTCCTTCACAAAAGGCTTGATCTATCAAACCATTGTCGACTTTTGGTAATCAATCTGATAAACGATTATATTTTTCTTGATTCTTTTCCATTCTTCTAAAAACAGAGCAACTTTTTCGGACAAATCATTCATTTCATTCAGATTTTGTTCATTTCAGCTATTTCTGTAGTCTTTCAGTCATTATTTTTGCTTTTAATTTTATGAATTCAATACAAACACAACCATCAGAATCTATTTTTGTAAGTTTTTACTTTGTGTAGAGTGTTTATCAAATCTGGATTCCATTCTGTTTTTACTTTTAACATAATTTTCTGTAAATCCGTCATAAATCCTTTTGTTATCAGCTTCAAAAAGTACAGTATGTTCAGTTCCTAATTGGTTAGTATAGAAATAATCACGTTTTTAGCAGATAATCCTCTTAACATACGGCTTCTTTTAGCTCTAACATCAGCAGGACAAACACCTTCCATTTCTCTAGCTTCGAGTATTGTCTCGTTCAGAGTATGTGAAAAACGAAGATGAAATGTCTAATTCTATTTAAAAAGTGGTAGTTTCAAAGGAAATGTTCATCTGTTTCGCCAGGAAAACCAACAATAACGTCAACACCTATACAAGCATCGGGCATTACTTCTCAGTATTTTACTGACTCTATTTTGACTATAATTCCTGCAAATATCTTCGTTTCATCAAAATTTCATTACTTCCACTTTGTAATGGGATATGAAAACAGGGACAAAAGTACGACTATTTTGTACACAAAATCATATAGTTTCGTCTTTTAATAGATTAGGTTCAATAGAAGAAATTCTTAGTCGTTCAATGCCTTGAACAGCATCTAAAGCTTGTACCAATTCTAGAAAAGTGTGTTCGTGTTTTTATTTCCAAATTCTCCTTCCATAATCTCCTATATTTACCTGTTATATACGATTTCTTTAATATAGAAATTTCTTGGGCATTTTTGAAGATATTATCAATTGTATCACTTCGAGAAATTCCTGAGCCATTGGGATAGTACAATAGGCACTACGTTTATAGTCACATCCATCTTGAATTCTAGAAAAAGCTCGTGTTCTATCACCGAGTGGGTAGCTACTTACATAAAAATCTGCTTCGTTAATATCACAAGAATATACTCGTCTTCAGTTAAGTTTTGTTACATCATCAACATATTGAGTTATGTTAAATTTTTCTTTGTCCTAAAACCAAATCAACCCCATCAACAGCTATGAGTTCTTCTGGTTTTAATTGAGCATACACCCAATAGCTACTATGAATGCATTTTGATTGTTTTTCGAGCTGTACTATTTTGGCTTAAATTGTTTATCTGCATTGTCCACGTTACAGAACAAGTGTTAATTACATAGATATCAGCAACTTCCTCAAAGTCTACTTTATCATAACCTCATTTTCAAAACTACGTGCTATGGTTGCTGTTTCAGCAAAAAATTTAAGTTTGCATCCTAAAGGTATAGAAAGCTACTTTTTTAGTCATTGGTTATTTATTTTATTTATTAAAAATATTGATTATTAAAGTTTTATATGAAAAATAATATACTTATTTTATTAAGAATTTGCAAAGATATAAAATCATAACATATTACTATTGAAATAATTAAGATGGAAATAAATTATAAAACAGTAATTAACTTAAATTTTCTAAAAATAAGATTTCCTGTGAAATTAAAACAAAAAGAGTAAAGAAATATTGTATCTTTGCCCATGAAAATAAAAATATGCTAACATCATAGCTCATAGAGGCACTAGAGAATTAGGAAAGATAATCAATTGTTATGGCATTTGCCAGATGATTTCAAGCATTTTAAAGAAAAAAACAACTGGACATTGCATTATTATGGGTAGAAAACCTTCTGAAAGTTGTACCCAAATTATTACCCAACAGAAAGCATATTGTAATATCAAGGCAAAAGATTTTAAATTGTGCAGGTTGTAGGTTGTTAATCTATAGAAGCTATTTTTGAAAGCAGAAAAATATGATGCTAATCCATTTGTAATAGGGGAGGAGAACATATAAGTTAGCCATACCTTTTGCTAATTTGTTTGGAAATAACTCAAGTAAATCAAGAATTTCAAGCAGATACTCCGAAAATAGATACATCGGTTTGAAATTAGAAAAAGTATTTTTCATTCAAAAGATGAAAAACATAAATTTGATTTTACATTTGAAACTTATTATCATAAATAAATCAAAAATGAAAGAATTTTCATTAACTATTTTTGTGCTTTTATTCAGTACTCTTTGGAGCGCAAATTTATGAAGAAAAACATTCGATTCTCAAAAACTAAAAGAAAAGAAAAAGTAACGGTTACTTCCTGAAAATATAGATACAGAAATATCCATTATTGGTGGTTTTTACATGCAGATAGATTATTGAAACCAACCGTTATTAGTATGCGTTATTCAGTGCTATAGGAGAGAGTGCCAGCTGTATTGTGGTGGGTATTTATAATGAAGAAGAAGATGTTATTATTCCAAAAGAAACCGGAGTTCCATTCAATGACTCTGCTAATTTTTGAATTTGTAGGGGCAAGAAGAGTCCTCAGTATTCAAAATAAATATTCTGTTAATAGTTTAAAGGAATAATAGCAGATGACGAGGCAGGTAATTTTGTAACTATGTGTACTTAAAGAAAAGTCTTTATTTAACATGTTTATCCTTAACCAGATGTTCGAGCATATTATGAGAGCCTTTTGGCTAATCAATTAGAAACGCTTTTGAAGTTCCATATTTTTATTATTTAGCTGACAGAATGGAGTTTAACAAAAGTTAACGAAATAAAAATCTCTGAACAAAGCTATATGAAGTAAAAGAATTGAAAGAGTAGTTATTATTTTTCGGAGATTTTTACCAAAGTTTCTCTGAAGGTTGTTGCTCCAGGAGGTATTCCGTGAAGGATTAAATCTTATTTTTTGAAGAATATCGCCCCTATAACAGTGCGTGAATATGCTGAGAAAATAGATGAAAATTCAGGAAAATACGACACAATATTTGAGAAGATAAATATAAAAATATTAAAATTTTGTATGGAATAGAAAAACGCCATTGCTAGGAGATATAAAAGCTATTTATAATGTTGTTATCCGTAATGGTGATTTAGAATCTTACCTATTTTAGCAGATTTTATAAGAAAATATTATAAAGATACATCTTTACCTGATTTTTAGAAGGCGATTATTATGACCGAATTAAGCTTTTCTAAAAGCCTTTTAAATCTTATCAAAAGGCTTATATGTTAAAGATATAGACTTTGTTACTAAAGATTTAATTTCAGAACGAATAGAAAAATAAAATCAGGAAAATAATTTATCAATCAAGGAGTTAGCAAAAATAATAATGTTAACTCCTTTTAAAAATTTGTGAGATATAAAAATGATTAATTTAAATGGTAATTTACAATCCGTAAATAATTCCTATCAGCCAATAACAGAGGCTTTTTATACGGAGATGGTGTTTTTGATGTAATTAAATATTCCGCTGGAAAATTATTTTTGGGAGGAGCATTATCTTAGGTTAATGGTTCTATGCGTATTCTTAGAATGAATATTCGGATATTTTTACATTGGAATATCTTGAAAATGAGATACTCAAAAACAATACAAGAAATGAACTCACTGATAAAACAGTGAAAGTTTCATTGATAATAGTTCGAGCAGAAGGAGAGAGTATCTCTGATAATTTTTGTAGATTATTGTATTCAGGTTCAGGAACTTAGTTCGCCTTTTTATCAAAATTTAGATATTCCGTATGAAGTGGAATTATATAAAGATTTTTATGTTCAAGCGAGTTTACTTTTCAACCTTGAAAAACTACTAATCGGCTTATTAATATAGTAGGAAAGTATTTTTTGCTCAAGAAAAATGATTATCAAAATTGTATCTTATTGAATCATCAAAAAATGTAGTAGGATTTCTTAACGGAAATTTATTTTTAGTTGTTGATAATCAAATAATTACACCTCCTTTGACAGATGGAGCTATAAATGGAATTACACGTAAAAACTTATAGATGTAATAAAGAAAACAAATGAATATTCCATTATAGAAAAACAATTTCTCCTTTTGATTTACAAAAAGCAGATGAGTTATTTTTTTAACAAATACAACTGTTGGTATTCAGTCAGTTAGTAAATATAGAAAGAAAGAATTTCAGAATAAAATAGCTAAAAATATTTTAGGAAAACTTAATACAATAGCTCGTTTAGAATAATTAAATAAAAATATGGACAGCACATAATGATTTTGGAAAAGAATCTGAGAAAAGAAGCAGTTATATATTTAGAAAAATACTGAATACTATTTTGGAACGCAATTATATCTATCAAAGTGCAGAGATAGATATAATTGCCCAAAAAGGAAATATTTTAGTAATTGTTGAAGTAAAGTCTGAAAATCACATATTTTGAGAGCCTTATTCTTTTGTAAGTCCTCAAAAATGAAACTTTTAGCAAAAGCTACTAACCATTATATAGAAATAAATAACTTAGATATGGAAGTCAGGGTTTGATATTATTTCTATTATTAAAAATGAAAATGAATATAGCATTCAACATTTAGAATGATGCTTTTTCCCTTTTTAATATCTAAAAATTTGTAGTTACTTCACTGACTAAGTGAGAAATAGCATTATTAGAGGGAGTTTGTTTATTAATAAATTCAGCTAAAATGGCAGTACGCATTTTGCTCTGTATCTATTATTTGCTCATCAGAAGCTATGATAATCAATATTGTAGCGTTTTTTGTTGCTCGAATAACGTTCCATAATTCTTCACTTACATAAATTTGTTGAGTGATATTATGGTCAAATTCAGTATTAATATGCTCTATTAGAAGTAATTCATAAGCACTTTTGTCCTTGGAAGTGGGAGATACCCGAAGAACTAATTTTTGAGGACTAATTCGGTCTAATAAAAAGAGTTAAACGCTCATAGCTTGTAAACGCAAAGGAGTGCATTTTTCGTTTTCTTTTAACAATAAAAATCTACGTCTATTTTCTTCATTTTTAAATGCATTGAGAAAAATAGTATGCTATCCCACCCACAATAATTGCTGGAATACAATAAGATAGAATTTGAAAAGTAATATTCATAAGATAAATTATTTTATATTATTGAGAATAACCAAATCGTCGTAATTGTTGTTGATTTGAGCGCCAATTTTTATTAACTTTAACAAAAAGTTCCAGATGTATTTTCTTTTTCAAAGAATTTTTCTAAGTCAGCACGAGCTTGTGTTCCTACTTTTTAAGAGAATTACCTTGGTGTCCCTATGATGATTCCTTTTTGGCTATCACGCTCTACCATTATGACACTTCGAATGCGGATTATATTTTCACTTTCCACGAAAGATTCAGTTTCTACTTCACAGAATAAGAATTTCTTTTTATAATTTAACAAATTTTCTCGAATAGCTTCATTAACAAAAAGCGTTCAGGTTTTATCTGTTAATTGGTCTTTTAGGGAAGAAAGGAGGAGCTTCTGGTAAGAGTTCTAAAATTCTATCAAAAACAGAACTAACGTTAAATTTATTAAGAGCAGAAATAGGGAAAAATTTCTGCATTAGGGTACTTTTCTTTCCAATATTGAACTAGTTCTCCTAAATTTTCTTGGTTACTAAGGTCAATTTTGTTTAAAAGTAGCAGAACAGGCACTTTTCACTTTTGTTAATTTTATTAAAAACTCTTCGTTTTTAAGTTCTTTTTCGCCTATTTCTACCATATAAAAGTAAAATATCTGCGTCTTCAAAGGCATTTTTACAAAAATCCATCATAGAAGATTGCAGTTCGTAAGCTGGTTTTATAATTCTCTGGGGTGTCTGAAAAACAATCTGGAAATTATCACCATTAACAATTCTAAAAATTCTATGTCTTGTTGTTTGAGCTTTTTGAGGTAATAGATAATCTTTCTCCTACTAATGTGATTCATAGAGTAGATTTTCCTACGTTTTGGATTCCCAATAATATTAACAAATCCTGATTTATGTTGCATATATTAATTTATTTATCTTATAAAAACAAGTTCATTTTCTTTTGTAGAATATTTTTCACTGAAAGTATAACCTTCATAATCAAAAGCCTTTTAAATCTTCAATTGTAGAAATATTATTCTTTATTATATAACGAACCATTAAGCCTCTTGCTTGTTTTTTGCATAGAAAACTAATAATTTTCAAATCATTTCCTTTCCAATCTTTGAAAATAGGTGTTATGATATTAGTTTGAGTTTTTAGTATCTATAGATTTAAAAATATTCCTGACTGGCTAAATTAATAAATAACTCATTATCAGATAGTTCGTTGTTTAAGTAAAAGTGATTTTTCTTTCCAAAAATCATATAAATCTTTTGAATTGGAAACACTTATTTTTGTCCCCATTTCAAGACGAGTATGCCTGAATCAAGGTCTAATGGCTTTTAATATCCATATAGTCCAGAAAGGATTCGTGAAGGTATTTTTGTAACGTATTTATCTCATTTTCAGAGAAAGAAAATATATCAATCCTTCACTAAACATCACCATTAAAAACAAAAATGGTAAACTTGTTTTGCATTTTCTAAATTAAAAAGGCAGAAAAATTCTTGGTTTCCGTTGCCAATTAAGTTCAGATAATAAATTAGAAATATTCATTAATTTAGCTAATTCATTGGTATTTAATCGCTATAAAGTCTTGAATTGACTGATTTTATTTCTTCTTCAGGTAATGTAAAAGGTGCTTTACTATCAATTATTGAAAAGAAAATTCAATGATTTAGCAGGAGATATCAATTTTCATTAAAATTTAATAATTTCTTTTTAAATCATTAATAATACTAACTCCTTTATCTTCATTATACCATTTTGTAATTGTTCTTTGAATTCAGGAGTAAGTTTTCCGTGTATAGCCTTGTATTCTTCAACCATTTTGTAGCTATTTTTGGGCTTGGTCACAAACGAAATAAACATCATAATTATCAGGATTAATGCTAATTAACATAGGAATAGCTTTTTCCTCCATTAGTTAAAATTGATTCATAAGAGCTTCATTTTCATCTCTTAATACAATTTTTAAACAAATATTTGAGATTAATTTCAGCTATTTTTATGCAGTATAGGAACGATTTGAGAAGCATCAGCACACAAGCTTCAGAAATAATTAACCAAATTCTTTCCTTTGTAAATTCTTAAAAAGTTGTTGTTCTTGGTCTATACTTATTGTTTTTATCTAAACGTTTCATTCGTTGTCGATTGAGTTTAGAATAATTCAACATACTTTCAGAATGGTCTTCTCCTGTAGTTTTTGTTCTGTGCTAATAAACTGTCTATCAGTTCTATATATTCAGATGAGAATAAGATTTTTTAAACTTTCTTCGATAATATTTGCAAGCATATTTTTATTTTTGTGGCAAATGTACATTATATTAGTGATGAGTTAATATTATAAATAAAATAAAAATAATTTTTCAATAGTTAATAAATAAAAATATATTATTCTGATTTTTTATATATTTATAAGAAAAATATGAAATAATTGAATTATTTTTAATAAATAGAGATAACAAAAATTGAATATATAAAATAAAATCATTAAAAAAGTTAAAAAGAAGTTAAAACGAAGAGAATTTTGTATTTTTGCACAGATTTCAAAATAGAAAAATTATGGCAAAAGTTTTGGTAACAGGTGGAGCAGGGTTTATAGGGTCTCATACCGTTGTAGAGTTGCAACAAGCTGGTCATCAGGTTGTTATTATTGATAATTTATCAAATTCATCATTAGATGTTTTAGATGGAATAGAGAGAATAATAGGTAAGAAACCTATTTTTGAACAAATAGATTTGAGAGAAAAACAAAAAGTTGATGATAAAAATATACAGACATAGATGGCGTCATACACTTTTGCTAGCTTCAAAAAGCCGTTGGGGAAAAGTGTTGAAAAACCTCTTTTGTATTATGAAAAATAATATAAGCTCATTGGTTTATTTACTCCAAAAATTTGAGTAAAAACAAGATGTAGGTTTCATATTCAGCTCTTCTTGTACAGTTTATGGACAAGCTGATAAATTACCTATAAGTGAGGATGCTCCTGTAAGCAGAGTCTCCATATGGAAATACAAAGCAAATAGATGAAGAAATAATATATGATACTTGTAAAGTTACTCCTCAAATTAAAGCAATAGCTTTAAGATATTTTAACCAATAGGAGCGCATCCTTCTGCCGAAATAGGAGAATTACCTATTGGAGTGCCTCAGAATTTGGTTCCTTTCATCACTCAAACAGCTATTGGTATAAGAGAATGTCTTTCTGTTTTTGGTAAAGATTATCCTACGCCAGATGGTACTTGTATTCGTGATTATATTCATGTTGTAGATTTAGCAAAAAGCCCACGTAGTAGCCCTTGAACGAATTTTACAAAAAGAAAAATAAAGGAAATTATGAAGTTTTTAATATAGGAACAGGGAAAGAAGTTCCATATTTGAAGTTATTGAAAGTTTTGAAAAGAGTTTCAGGTGTAAGTTGAATTATAAAATAGTAGGTCCAGGGCAGGAGATGTCATAGCGGCTTATGCAAATACAGACAAGGCAAATACAGAATTAGGCTGGAAAAGCTCAATCAACACTTGATGATGCTATGCTTTCAGCTTGGAATTGGGAACATTAGAAATAAATAAAAATCAACGACAGAATGAAATACTATTTTTATTTTTCTATATAGTATTATTTTTCTATTAGTTTCATGTGATACAGCAATTAAAAAGCCAGAGAAATTATTGTCACCTGAGCAAATGGAAAAATCTTATATGATATAGCTATTCTTAATGCTACCAAAAATATTGATAATCATAATATTGATTCTTATTATGTAGACTCAAAAATATTATCTATAAACAAAAATGGTATTGATAGCCTTCAATTGGTAGAAAATATCACTTTTTATGCTTCAAAAACCCAAACAATATCAAACTATTTTGAAAAAGTAGAACTTAGATTGAAAGAAGAAGATAGTATTTTTATTCTTTAATAAAAATAAAAAGATTCTATAAAAATACCTAATGATGAACAAAAAGGAAGTAGATTCATTGGATAAAATTTCTGATGATAGCCTTCAAATATTAAATTTAAATCCTTAAAAAAATTGAATTGGACATTTTTACAAGATACTACAAGACTGGATTGTTTTTATTTTTATTCTTATTTTAGGTATTTTTGCTTTTGTTAAATCTTATCATATTTTTCAGCTTAATGAATTTTTAAGATTGTTAACAAATAATAAATATGTGTTAATTTTTGCAAAAAGAAAAAGCAAATTTTATATTTACATTTTTATTTTTTTACTTATTCAATGGTGGGCATTGAGTATTGCATTATATTTGATAGCAAATATTTTCAATGTAAGCTTTGAACCATTAGATTATTTTGTCTCTAAACAATATATAATTCTATTTTGTGTAGCTTTTTATAATATTAAAGCTAATTTTTCAAAAATAATAATATATATATTTGATTTTTCTAATTTTTCAAAAATATCTTTTATTCGTTTATCTTATTCTAATTATGCAGGTTTTGTTTTAGCATTATTGTTATTTATTATTATATATGCTTTTAATAATCAGCAATATATATTTTATTTGGCTATTTTGGTATTTTTATATATACAAGGTTCTGGTTTAGTAACTTTGTAAAATTATAAAAAAATTTGATAAAAATTATTTGTATTATTTTATTTTGTATATTTGCACCCTTTGAAATAGCCCTTATTTATTTATAGGGTATTGGATTATGAAAAATATAATAAAAAGTAGGACATTATGAAAGTGAAAACAATTTTGGTATCTCAGCCTGAACAATCAGAAAATTCTCCTTACCATCAGATTATTGAAAAATATAAGGTTAAAATAGATTTTAGACCATTTACTGAGGTTCAAGGAGTTTACAGGTAAAGATTTACGCTCACAAAAAAATTGATTTGACCCAACATACAGCTATTATTTTAACTAGCTGAAATGCTGTTGACCATTTTTCGAGTAGCAGAAGAGATGCGTTTAAAGTACCTGATACAATGCGTTATTTTGCTTATCAGAAGCTGTTGCTTTTTATTTACAAAAATATATAACTTACAGAAGAGAGAAAAATTTATGTAGGTAAAAAGATTTTTTCTGATCTTGTTCCTTCTATAAAAACATAAGGAAGAGAATTATTTATTCCCAACCTCTGAGGTATTAAGCCCAATAATAGAAAAATCTCTTAATGATTTGAAAATCAAAATGGAGTAGAGCTATTTTTATAAAACAGTTCATTCAGATATTTCAGATTTGAAAGATACATCTTATGATATAATAGCGTTATTTAGCCCTGCTGGAGTAGAATCTTTGTACAAAAATTTCCCGGATTTTAAACAACAAAATACAAAAATTGCTGTTTTTGGTACATCTACATTAAAAGAGGCAGAACAAGCTGGATTGAAAATAAGTATTCAAGCTCCTTTGCCAGAAATACCTTCTATGACAATGGCTCTTGAAAAATATTTAGAAAACAAATAAGAAATCTTAAAAATAATTTTTCATATTTTTCATATTTTTATTTTTAATCGTTTGAAAAAGGTTACTTTATTTTGAGTAACCTTTTTTATTTACAAAAATAGGCAATAGAAAATCTATTGCCTAATATAATAATATAAAATTGATGAAAAATCAATATTTTTAAGAGAGTATCTACTTTATAGAATTAATTTTTCTCGTCCATTAAGAAAAGAAAGTTCCATTAGAAAACTAAATTGGATAATATTTCCACCTAATCGTTCAACTAATTTGGCTGTAGCTAAAGCAGTGCCTCCTGTAGCTAAAACATCATCGTGGATAAGTATATTTTCACCTTTTTAATGGCATCTGTATGTATTTCTAAATGGTCTGTGCCATATTCTAAAGCATAGCTTTTCAGAGATAGTTTCAGAGGGTAGTTTTTCCCTAATTTTCGAACAGGAATAAAGCCTGCATTTAAAAGCTTGAGCAAGTAATATTCCAAAAAGAAATCCACGGCTTTCAGTTCCTACAACTTTGTCTATTTTTATATCACCTAATTGTTGCAAAAACAAATCTACTGCTGTAGCCTCAGGATTCAATAAAAAGAGGAGTTATATCCTTGAAAAATAATTCCTTTTTAGGAAAATCTGGGATATCTCTAATGAAATTTTCAATTTGAATATTAGTCATTTCAATATTTTTTTGTAGAATTAAAATCAAAAATTTACCGCAAAGTTAAAACTTTTTATTCATATTTACTAATATTTTTATAAAATCTAGTTTTTATCTCATTTTTTATATTTAAATAATTGACTTTTAGTGTTTTATTTTTTGAAAGTTAAATATTTTTGTATAAGGGTAAAAAGTATATTTGCAAAGTTATATTTTTGTACCTTTGCACTCGGCAAGTCCTACACGACCAGCTCCCTTAGAATCCTCCAGGGTGGGAACGCAGCAAAGGTATAAGGTTGTAGCAGTGCGATGTGGGTAGCTTGCCTTTTTATTTTTATACACTTTACTTAACTTCTTCTTTAGTATAAAATTCTTTCCTAGAAATTACTTTCAAAAACAAATAATAATGACAGAACAACAAATTTTAGCTAAAATAGACAAATGGAATGAGGATGACCACATTCAAGCAATTGTTGAATTTATAGAAAATTACCTCATCAACAGAAAAACAACAGCTGTTCTTAGTGAATTAGGAAGGGCTTATAATAATTTGTATTGGCTTGATTCTTCTGAAAAATCAAGAATATTTACGTAAAAGCAGTTGAGGTTTTCAAATATCTTGAAGAAGAAATAGGAGATACAGAAAGTTGGAATTATCGTATAGGATATTCTTATTTTTTTATCTTAACAATATAGAAGAAGCAAAAAAATATCTTGAAAAATCGAGTTCTCTTAGTGGTTCACAAGAATTATTACACTACATTGCAATAGCAGAAAAAGAAAGGTATTTCACCACAAGAAGTGATAGATGGAGGAATAGGTCAGGTAGAATATATTTTAGAGATTTTATTAGAATTTTTAGAAGAAAAAGCCCTAAAATGTTAGACCGTTTAGGTAATTCTGCTTCAGAACAAAAATAGAAGCATTTGAAAAACGTTTAGGATTTACTTCCTTCCAGAAAGTTTTAAAGCAATTGCATAGAACTTTTGATGGACAAACTGACAATAAACCTTTTTGGTGCTAGCCAACGTTTTTGTAAGTCTTGATGAAATAAATACACCAACAATACTAGATTTTGTTAAAGAAAATTTTGGAGAAAAATTGGCAAAAAGTCCAAATTCCTGAAGATGATTTTCAAGAAGAAGGGTATATAAAAATCAACTATTTAATCCTAAATGGATACCTTTTTATGGTTCAAGAAATAGAAGGGAACAAAAATAGTTATTTATGTTTTGATTTTTGATAATGATGAGCAAGATGGATTGTATGGGCAACTTATAGCTATTACCCTTCTAAAAATTGGAGGATTATATGATAACCTACGTATTCTCTAGGGCTTTTTGAGTGGTTATCAGGAACTTTCAATAGAATAGAAGAAGGACAAATCGTTTATTCTGAAGAAAAAGATGTGCTCGAATTTCTATCAAATAATGAATTTGAACCCTCTTATTATGAAGAAGATGAAAGAACAGCATTAGAAGATTATATAACTACTAATTTTGGTAAATTTGAAAATGTTTTTACACGAATTAGTTTCACCAGATATTCACTGTGATGTTTATGAATTGAGCCAACAAAAAGAGCAAAAATTACTATACTTTGGTAACAGGAGGAATGGGGCTTATGAGTATGAATATACCAGAGGGATTTGAAGGAACTCCTAATGCAGAATTGGTAATTTATCTTCCGCCTACTTGGAATATAAAGAGTGAGGATGAAAAAGGATTATTGGCCTATTCGTTGGTTAAAGATACTTTTCTCGTTTGCCTATAGAACAAAATACATTTTTGGTTTGAGGGGCATACAGTTCCTACTGGAGAGCCTTTAGAAGGAACTAATTTTACTTGTATGTTGCTTATTTCTGCAGATGATAAAGCCGAAGATAAAGATGCAGAAGTAATATTACCTACTGGTAAAGTACAATTCTATCATTGGTTCCAATTTATGAGCAAGAAATGTTATATAAATTGGAAAATGATAGTGGAGCTTTGCTAGAGCTATTTACAGAAAAATAATATTCCATATCCGCCAGTAATTGATATTCATCGTAAAAATGTATGTTCTACCTTTTGAACCCGATACAGAATACTGGGCTTTTTGGATAGAGTATACTGGGCATTTACACAAGAACATTTCCCAGGGTTAATGATATTTTTGGGAAAAAGTTAAACAATATAACCAAGAAATTGAAAATGATTTAACAGATTTCAATCCATTTGCAAACGATTTTCAGAACAGGAAGAATAAAAATAATGTATGAAGCCTGGATAAAGAGTCGTAAAGATTTGTATGATTTTGAAATCTTGGCTAACGAAAATATTTTCAATGATTCGCCAGATGAAGATGGTTTTTATCAAGCGATAATTGTAGCAGAACTCATTCAGGAGATTCTTCTCTTTTGGAGCTTTGGAATTGTTATGGCTTATTCATAATACATTGGCTAATCAAAAGATTTAGGAGACCATATTTTCTTTGAAGGATTTGATATAGAAGGGCTATGAAGAAGATGGTACACCTTTGTTATTTATTAATTGTGGTTCATAGTTTTTATTATTTGTTATTAAAAAACCTCTAACATAATTTGTTAGAGGTTTTTATTGATAAAAATAAAAATAATTTAATAAAAATGTAATTTTGTATAAACTATCAAAAATAATATTAAAATGGAACACGACCATCATCACCATCATCATTCTACAATTGATTTACAAGCAATTAATAGAGCTTTTTATATTGGTATAGGAGCAAATGCGATTTATACTCTTAATGAGTTTATTATTGGATTTCGTATAAATTCATTAGCTTTTAATTTCGATGCGAGCCATAATTTGAGCGATGTGGCAACTCTCATAATTTCTCTTTTAGGAATGAAATTGGCTCAGAAGAGTGCTACATTTTATATATACTTGACTACAAAAGGCTTCTATTTTAGCTCATTAATTAATGCTATTATATTAACTTTTATTGTAATAAAAATAGGAATAGAAAGTATAGAAAGATTATCAAATCCGCCACAAATGGCTGGTAATATGATAATTGTAACAGCCTTTATAGGAATATTAATTAATGGACTTTCTGCTTTTTTATTCTTCAAAGGGCAAAAAGAAGATATCAAACATAAAAGGGCTTTTTACATTTATTGGTAGATGCTTTGGTATCTTTTTGGAGTGATTGTATCAGGAATAATAATATCTTTACAGGATGGAATATTATTGACCCGTAATAAGTTTTGGAATAGCTTTTATGATTTTATTTTCAACGTGGTCTCTTCTAAAGAAAGTTTAAAACTAATTTTTGGATGGAGTTCCTTAGCAAATATCAAGAGAGGAAATTTTGAATTTACTGACTTTGAAAAATCCAAATATTATTTCAGTTCATCATTTACATATTTGGGCATTAAGTAGTACTCAAAATGCACGACAGCGCATTTGGTTTTAAAGAAAGATACTTCATTGGAAGATTTTATGAAAGTGAAAAAGAGTTAAAGCATCAAAACTATTTCACAAAAATATTCAACATTCTACCTTTGAGATAGATATATTATCTTTTGATTGTAAAGAAATAGAATGCTTCTAAAACATAAAAACATAAAAATAACATTCTTTTATAAAATAGTATATTTGCGGTAATCTTGCATTTTATACAAATTAAAAATTACAATAATGAAAAATTACGATGTTATTGTTGTTGGTGCTGGTCCTGGTGGATATGTAGCAGCAATTCCTGTGCTCAGTTGGGCAAAACAGCTATTATAGAAAAATATGCGACACTTGGAGGAACGTGTCTCCAATGTTGGTTGTATCCCTTCAAAAGCTTTATTAGACTCTTTCTCATCTATTTGAAGATGCCCCAAAACACGCTTCTTTACACGGGATAGGAATCTCTGGAGATATTTCAGTAGATTTTCAAAAATGGTTGAAAGAGAAAACAATCTGTAGTAGAACAAAATACAAAAAGGAATTAATTTTCTGATGGATAAAATTGATGTCTATCACGGAAAAGCCTCTTTTCTTTCCTCTACCGAAATAATTATAAAAATTCAGATACAGAACAAACACTTTCAGCTACTAATTTTATCATAGCTACGGGCTCTAAACCTGCTTCATTGCTTCTTTATAAAAATAGATAAAGAACGTATTATTACTTCAACAGAAGCATTAAGCCTTAAAGAAATACCTAATCATCTTATCATTATTGGTGGTGGCGTAATAGGGTTGGAACTAGGTCAGGTTTATTTACGATTAGGAGCAAAAGTTTCCGTAGTAGAGTATGCTAAAAATATTTTACCAACAATGGATAGTTCAATAGGAAAAAGAACTAACCAAAGTGCTAAAAACAAGGATTTAACTTCTATACAGATAGTAAAGTAAAAAGAGGTTAGTAGAGTAGGAGATAAGGTATTGGTAAAAAGCTGATAATTTAAGGAGAAATAGCACTTGAAGGAGATTATTGTCTTGTTGCAACAGGTAGAAAACCTTATACAGAAGGCTTAAACTTAGAAAAAGCAGGTGTAAAACTAAATGAACGAGGACAAATAGAGGTTAATGAGCATTTGCAAACCAGATTTCAAATATTTATGCCATAGGCGATGTTATCCGAGGAGCTATGTTGGCTCATAAAGCGGAAGAAGAAGGAGTTTATGTAGCAGAGTTTCTCAATGGAGAAAAACCCTATTAACTATAATTTAATACCTGGAGCTGTATATACTACTCCTGAGGTGGCTTCAGTAGGGAAAACAGAGAACAATTGAAAACAGAAGGTAAAAATTATAAGGTTGGACAATTCCCCGATGAGAGCCCTAGGAAGAGCCTGAGCAAGTAATGAAATAGATGGTTTTGTTAAAGTTCTGCTGATGCGACTACCGATGAAATTTTTAGGGTTCATATATTTCCTGGCGCAAGAGCTTCTGGACCTTATAGCACAATCTGTAGTAGCTATGGAATATCGTACTAGTGCAGAAGATATCGCTCGTATTTGCCACGCTCACCCTACATATAGTGAGGCTATAAAAGAAGCCTGCCTTGATGCTACAGCAAAACGACCTATACATATGTGAAAAGTAAAAACTTCTATTAATTTTAAATTAATGAAGTATGTAATTTTTAAAAAGGATAATTGATACCAAGATTTCATAACAAAATCTGAAAATTTTAGGTTTGTTTTTCCAACGATTTCCATAGTTTTCGGCAGGGTTATAAGTTTTTAAACCGAAGTCAAAACGAAAAACAAAAATAGTTAAAGTCATACCTTGCACGCAAGCCCGTAGTGCAGTGCAATATCTTTGTATATCTTCAAGTTTATCAAGTTTCCAATCAGAGTTTGTAGTATCGTCTAATCAAATGCCATAGTTTCCGGCATCAGCAAATAGAGCTCCTTTTAAGCGCCCCGCTATCGGGAAACGATATTCTAAATTGGATTGTAAATTTGAAATTAGCTTCATTAAATTCTAATAAAGAAGAGCCTTTCCTGGTCCAAGTGAATAAGCCTTCCAACCTCTATTATCATTAGAACCTCCTGCACTTCTAGAAAAAGGAATATTTTTACCATTTCCATAAGGTAAAGCCCAACCAGAGAAATACTCTCAAGCCAATACTTTATCTCTTCCCGTATCTGCCAATGTTTGATATATTCTAACCTCTATTTTAGCATATTGAGCATAAGTAACTCCAAAGAATTTCTCTTTGTCCATTGCTGTCTGTATTCATTTTTGCTAAAGTAGAAACTAATTGGGAATATTTCCGTGCTGTTTCTAGTTTTAAACGGAATTGTTTTATAATCTCTTCAAAAATATTTAATAGAATTGTTAGAAAGATAAGTAAAACTAGTAGCAAAAATAAGGTTATTTTTGTTAATCGATTATAATTTTTCAAGCACATTAATAATTCTTTGCTTTTTCACTAGATGAAAAAATTAGAATTCCTGATACATAAAATGTGATATTATTTCAGGATTTCTGTTTAAATTTCCAAAAATTATCCATAAAATATGAACCCGTTATGAGCTTTTTGCACTCATTCAAATATTGATAAGAGGTTTGATATACTTCAAAAGAAATTATTTGGGTTCATATTTTCGATATATTCGATATCCATAAACTCAAAAATACTACGATTGGTAATATTTGGACTCCAAGAGTATCGAATAACAGCGTTTAGGTTTTTCTATCCAAACCTATATGTATGGAAGTCTCCTGCTTGGAAGATAGTTTGTGGAGTTTTAGAATAAGGAATAATATTTTCAATATTACCAAAAACCAAATTCTTGGAATAGTTAATCGTAAATCACCTCTGTATTCAAAAACATTAAAAATCTATCGAACTGCGCTAAAAACTTTGAGAACCTAAGGTTACACCAGGTATTACCTCTAATGTTTCCGAACCTCTAAATATGCTTTCTTGACAAGAAAGAACTATTAAGCCCAATTCCAAAGGCTTGAATACCTGAGTGTGTAAGCTCGTATTAGTTTCTAATGAAAATTTAGATAATGGAGAAAGAAAAATATTAGCATCTAAGCTTTCGTAAATCTTTATCATTTTTGAATAAACAAATTGAATATTTGGATATTTTAAAAGAACGTAAGTTGTTGATTTGCCTATAAGTAGAGCTTCTATTGTCATCTTTTATAAATATCATTTTTCATGAGCAATAGCGTCATAAAAAGAGTTTGTAATCTAAAACGTTGTTTTCCTTTATAATAAATCATAAGGTCTTTTATACTCAATAGAATCAAAGACATTATTTCTACCCGAAAAATCATAATCAGTATATAAATTAATGCGATTTTAGTTTATGAACATAAGGTCGTTTTTATTAGTTTCGCCACTTCTATCCGTATAATTATCAATTTTTGTAATGACACAAATAAGAGTATCTTTATTTTGAGAATTGTATCTCTTTAGGACATCAAATGTTATTGCACTTTGTTGGAAGTTATAAAATCCCTGATTTCTGGAAAATAGTGTTGCTCTATTACGTTCCTCAGAAAGTTTTGTTAAAGCATATTGTTGTCCTTTTTAATTTTTGTCCATTAAGATGCGCTTTGATATACAGAATCTAATTCAGGAGAAGAAATGTTATATGACAGAGAATCAATAAAATACGGTTTTCCAGTTAAGATAGAATACGTTACTTCTGCTTGCTTTTATTCGGAATTAATGAAATTTTATATCACTTTCAGCATTGAAATATCCATTACTTGTAGCCTTTTAATATTTGTGCAGATTTTTGGTTAAAGCAGTGTCCAGAACTACTGGGCTTCCCCAGTGTTTTGTAACATTTTGTCTTTTTCCCTGAAATAATGAAAGATTGTCTGCTTCATAAACTTGCTTTTTGACAATAAAGCATCTAAAAATTATTCATTTTAGGGTGTCTCAACCATTTATGATAATCAGAATTTTCATTTGCTAAATTATAGATAAACAAACTAAGAGGAATACCTAAAAGTTCGGAGCATTAGGCTCTTGTCTGAGATATTCTTTAACGTCCTATTTTTAGTGAGTTGTCCGTTTTCTAATATAGTATTTTTACGTAATAAATGACTCTCCTCAGGTACTCGTTTTGTAATGTTACAACCTGTAAGAGAAATAAAAATAAATACTGTTATTATATTTAAGAAAAATTTCAAAGTATATTTCAATTTTAAAACGGCTCAAAATTACACATTTTTATTACCTTTAGCAGTAAAAATATTTTGGATAAGAAATAAATATATATTCTTTTTATATGCTATCTAAATAAAAATAACTAATTTGCATCTTAAAATATAATAAAATTATATGAATCAAATCAATCAACTTATTTCGGTTTCAGATAGTCTTTTAATTCCAGATATTATTATTTTTATTAGTACTTTTTGTACGTTCTCTTATGCTTGTAGTAGGTTTTTATAATCGATTTATTACAAAATATAAGAATGATCAAAAATTAAATGAAACTATACTAACTCCAGAAAATATTCAGGACCTTCAGGTATTACTTCCTGAAAAAGATAATTTCTATATTATACTTAAGAGATTTATTAACATCTCCTCCAAGTGATGATTATTCAGATTTTATGATTTCAAATCTTTGAGAATGAAGCAAGAAAGATATTGCTACTCAAAATTGCTTTCCAAAGTAGGGACCCTGTATTGGGGCTAGTAGGTGCATTGATAGCTATGAGTCCAGCCTCACAGGACTTTTCAACAGTAATATATACTAAGATGGCTACCAATATGCAAGTAGTTTTTGCTAGACAGTGTAGGGCTTTGTATTAGTTTGGTAGGACTTGTTACCTTCAATTCAAACAACGTTGGTATGCTAAAGAAATTAACAATTTGGATTATATAGCTGAGTTTTAACTAAAATATAAAAATGAAAACACGAAGAATTCCTATATTAAAAGAGGAAGATACAGACCCATTATGTGGTGGTTAACTTTTGATGTTGCTATGGTTTTTTGCTGTTTCATTGATGGTAGCAATGGTGATGAATATGAATATGAGTGAGTCTGATGAAAATTTTAGTATCGTAAAACAAAAGGTGAAGAAGTGAAATTATCAAAAAGAAGGTATAACAAAATATAAAACCATACAAAATTCAACTACCAATTCATCAACTATAGGAAAACGATTGGAGTTCTAGTTGTATGAAGATGAAAAATGGTGAAAGTTATTTGATTTCAGATTAAACATCACATACGTTAATATATATTTAGTATCTATCTTTGCTTTAAATTTTACTTAATTAAATAATTTAAAAATGAAGAAAAGTACTTATTTTGTAGCATATTAAGTATTGTTTCTTGTAAGCAAGTGCTTAAAAATCAAAAAGATATGAATATACATTAAATATCCAAAAGCTGATAAAGTAGTAGATGAGTATTTTGGAACACAAGTTCCTGATGCTTATAGATAGCTTGAAGATGACCTAAGTAAAGAAACTGCTTTGTGGGTAAAAGCACAAAATGATTTGACTTTTCAGTTATTTTCGAATAATATTCCATATAGGGAATGAACTGAAAAACAACTTGAAAGAACTTTTGGAATTATGAAAAATAGAGCGCCTCTTTACTGAAGGAGATTTCACTTATATATAAAAATAATGGTTACAAAATCAGAGTGTTCTTTTCCATAAAAATGGAAATGAAGAAGTCTTTCTAGATCTCTAATACTTTTTCATCAGACTGAACCACTTTTTATCTTCTTTAAATTTTTACAAAAGATGGAAAATTTGTAGCTTATCAAATATCAGAAGGAGGTAGTGATTACGTAAAATAATTGTATTAAATACTGAAAAATAAGAATGTTATAGGAGAAACTTTAACTGATGTAAAATTTAGTAATATTGTTTGGAAAAACAATGAAGGCTTTTTATTCGAGTTATGATAAACCGCAAGGAGTGAGCTTAGCAAAACAGACCAACATAAATTATACTATCATAAAGTTAAATACTCCCCAAAAAGAGGATATTCTTATTTTTGGAGGAAATCTTTCAGAAAAACATCGTTACGTATCGGCAGTTATTTCTGATGATAATAAATATATAGTTGTTTCAGAGCTAATTCAACTTCGTGATGATTTATTAAAAATTAGATAAAAATGAACCATTCATTCCTATAATGGGAGATTATAACATATGATATGGATATCATTGATTTCAAAGGAGATAATATATATATGTTAACAAACTATAAAGCACCTAATAGACGATTAGTAATTGTTAATGTAAATAATCCAAAACCTGAAAATTGGAAAGATATTATCCTGAAACATGTTCTTTTCTGTTAGTATTATTGGTGAAAATATTTTTAGCACAATATATGGTTGATGCTGTTTCTAAAGTACAACAGTTTGATATTCGAGGTAATTTTCATAAGAGAAATAGAACTACCAAGTATAGAACACAGCTAGTAATTTTTATAGGAAAAGAAAATGATAAAGAAATTTATTATTATTTTACTAACTACTTCATTCCTAGTCAAATATATAAATTTATAGAGACTGTAAATCCACAATTATACTGGACACCTAAAATTAATTTTGATACCAATCAATATCATTCAGAACAAGTTTTTATACCTCAAAAAGATGGAACAAAATACCTATGATAATAACTTATAAAAAGGTATATAGACGGACAAAGCTCCTACAATTCTTTTATGGATATGGAGGATTTAATGTTAGCTAACACCTTCATTTAGTGTATCTCGTGCAGTTTGGTTGCAACAAGGAGGTATTTTAGCGGTAGCAAATCTGAGTGAGGAGGAGAGTATGGAAAGAGTGGCACGATGTTGGGACACAAAAACAAAAATGTTTTCAATGATTTTATTGCAGCAGGTGAGTATCTGATAAAAATAAATATACTTCTTCTGAGAAATTAGCTATACAAGGAGGCTCAAATGGAGGACTTTTAGTAGGAGCTGTAATGACTCAAAAGACCTGATTTAATGAAGGTTGCTTTGCCAGCTGTTGGAGTTTTAGATATGCTTCGTTATCATAAATTTACAGCAGGAGCAGGGTGGGCTTATGATTATGGAACAGCTGAGTGAAAGTAAGAAATGTTTGAATATTTGAAAAATATTCTCCTTTGCATAATGTAAAAGAAGGAGTTTGTATCCTGCAACCTCATAACTACGGGAGATCATGATGATCGTGATGTACCTGCTCATAGTTTCAAATTTGCTGCAGAATGCAAGCTAAACAAAAATGTCAAAATCCAACATTGATTCGAGTAGAAGTTAATGCTGGGCACGGTGCTGGTACTCCTGTAAAGTAAAGTAATAGAGCAAACTGCTGATATCTATGCTTTTACCTTATGGAATATGGGGTATACTTCTCTTGCAAAGTAAGATAAAAATATTTTTATAAAGGCTATTTGAATATTCAAAATAGCCTATTTCAATTTTAAGATATTATTATAATAGAGATATTTATTGTACCTTTGTGACAAAAGAGGAAATATGCAAATATATAAATTTGGAGGGGCATCTGTAAAAAGATGCTGATGGAGTACGAAATTTGGCTAAAATACTCCAAAATGTTGGGTATTCTAACACTCTTATTGTTATTTCAGCAATGGGAAAAGTAACGAATGCTTTAGAAAATAGTTGAAAATTATCATAAAGAAAAACTTTTCAGAAAGTATTGAAGAAGTAAAGAAATTTCATTATTCTATAATAAATGAGCTTTTTGAAAATAAAACCATCCTGTTTATTGGAAAGTAGATGGACTTTTTGCAGAATTAATTTCTAGATAGAAATAAGTCTCCAAAGCATAGTTTTGTTTATGATCAGGTTGTAAGTTTCGGAGAATTAATCTCTACTACTATAATCCAGTTTGTATTTGAATGATAATAATATTAAAAATACTTGGCTTGATGTTCCGAAATTTATATAAAACTAATGATAATTATCGAGAAGCTGATGTTAATTGGGACGAGACAAAAAGAAATATACAAAAATAATGTAAATAAATCTTTATTAAATATCACACAAGGTTTTATAGGTAGTGATACTAACTTTTTACAACAACGCTAGGGCGTGAAGGTTCTGACTATACAGCCGCTATTTTTGCTTATTATCTTGATGCTCATGGTGTTCACATATGGAAAGATGTCGCAGGGGTACTCAATGCAGACCCTCGTTGTTTTGAAAAACTCAATTACTTGAAAAATACCTTATCAAGAAGCAATAGAATTAGCTTTTTTATGGAGCGTCTGTTATTCACCCAAAAACCCCTACAACACTACAAGAAAAAGAAATTCCGTTAAATGTACGTTCTTTTTATTGAACCTAATGAAAAAGGAAGTTCTGTTTGTAAAATAGAGGAACTCGTACCTAAAATACCTTTTGTTTTATTTTTGAAACAGAATCAACATTTGCTTTCTCTTTCTTCACTTGATTTTTCTTTTTATTGGAGAAAAATAATATTAGTTATATTTTTAATATTTTATCAGAATATAAAATAAAAGTGAGTTTAATGCAAAAATTCTGCAATTAGTTTTAGTCTTTGTATAGAAGATAAATTTAATAATTTAGCACTTTTATTAGAGAAGTTAAGAGAAAAATTTCATACGGAATGTATTGAAAATGTCAAACTTTATACCATTCGACACGCAGATAATAAGGCTGTAGAACAGATAGAAAAGGACAAAATATTTTACTTAAACAAATATTACAAAATACAATTCAGCTTATTCTTTGTTGGTTTTTGGAGATTGAATAAAAAGAGATTAGAAAAATGTTTCTAATTCTATATATATGAAGATTTCAATTAAAAAGTAACGTTTAAAGGCTTCCAATAGCTTCATAGTGAGCAAAACCCAATGAGCAGAAGGCGTTGAGCAGTTTCTGAATTGCGTTCTTCTGCACGTTGCCAAAAATTCTCTCATCATCACTTCCCATATACATAGCTCCATCTTTTTGAGATTGGTGAAGAAAATAGCTTGACGTTTACGTAATATGCAGTCCTCGAGTCCTTAGGAACAATCATTTCCATTTCGTGTATACGTCCCATTCGTGCAAAGCGCCTCGAGTACAACCATACCCAACAATCTTTCATAAAGTCTTCATTTTTAAGTCTTTCAAGTGCGCAAAAATACCATCTAAACAAACTTTATGAGTTCCGTGAGGGTCAGCTGAGTCTCCAGCAGCGTATATTTGGTGCGGTTTTATTTCTCGGATTAGTTTTTCAATAGTTTGTATATCTTCTTCACCAATAGGCTTTTTATCCACAGCTTGTGTTTCATAAAAGGAAGGTCAAGGAAATGAACGTTTTCATCAGGAATACGGAAATAACGAGTAGCCCCAAAGCTTTCATATCTACGGATAGTTCCTTTTGGTTTCCAAATATCTAAATCTTTCTTTTTCGTTAGGTGTTTTATTTTAGAAATTAAATCTTCAAAGAAGCCATTTTTCTTGTTCTTTTTACGAGAAAGCATTTTACCATGCAACTTCCATAAAACGAAGAGCTTCAGTATTAGCAACTGCGGTACTTCCTGAGGTTTGATAAGCAATATGTACTTCGTGTCCTTGTTCTACAAGACGATCAAAAGTTCCTCCCATAGAGATAACATCATCATCAGGGTGAGGGCTAAATATAATAACTCTTTTTGTGAGGCAATTCTCTTTCAGGGCGGTACTTATCATCAGAGTTTGGCTTACCACCTGGCCAACCTGTAATAGCTCTTTGGATTTTGTTGAATACTCTGATATTCAAATCATAAGCGGATTCTTCAACTAACAAATCTCCTAAACCATTTTCTAAATAATCTTCTTCACGAAGAGCAAGAATAGGTTTTTCTAATCGTTCGGCTAACCAAACAACAGCATATGTGATTTTTCTAAATCATTCTCAAAATTGTATTCTCCAACAAGCCAAGGTGTTTGGAAACGAGTAAGTTCTGTAGCAGCAGTTTGGTCAATAACAAAAGTTGTATTATTATGTTCTTGAAGGAAAAGTAGCAGGGATTTGAGAAGAAATTTCGCCTTCAATGGTTTTTGATGATGAAGCTTTTATTAACTCCTCAAGCTAAAAAGTACAATCTGCGAGCTGCAAGAACAGTATCTACCCCTCATTGTAATAGCTCTGGTAGGAACATTTTTGAAAACCATCAAAAGCCTCAGCAGCGTCCATACGAGTTACTTTATTTAAGTTTATCATACGAGTAGCTGAATTGATATTTGAGCCAGGTTCATTAAATCCGATATGTCCTGTTCTACCTATGCCAAGTAGTTGAAAGTCAATACCTCCCCGCTTTTTATAATAGCTTCTTCGTATTGATTACAAAAATCACGAACATCATCTATATTTATCGTACCGCTAGGAATGTGAATGTTTTCCTTTTTATGTCAATATGATTAAATAAATGTTCGTGCATAAAAATGCCAATAGCTGTTTTTATCTTCTTTTGGCATTGGATAATATTCATCAAGGTTGAAAGTGATAACATTTTTAAAGCTTAAACCTTCTTCTTTGTGAAGACGTACCAACTCCTGATAAACTTTAATAGGTGAAAGAGCCTGTAGCCAATCCTAAAACGCAAGGTTTTCCTGTGCTTCTTTCTCTTTAATAAGGTCTGCAATTTCGTGAGCAACCGCTTTGGAGGCTTCATTGGCATTGTTAAAAATAACATTGTGAATCGTATCGAGTTTCCTCTAAAGCGTCCTGCTGGTTGGTACTTGATACTTTTTGTCGTTCTTAGAATACAAATGGTTCATTTTAGTATCTTTAAATAAATTATTTTGTTAAAATTGAAAGGCAAATTTACGATGATTTAAAATAGTAAAAATTGTTTTATTAGTAAAAAAATAGATTTTTAATTTAAGAACAATTGTGTTATGAAAAAGTTAATTTTTATTAATGTCTTTTTAAAGATAATTCTTCTTATATTGATTAAATTTATTACATTTGCACATTATGAGAAAAATAACATATTTATATTTTTATATCTTTTTGCTTTGGGCTCAACAAAAATACACACTTAGTGGAATTGTATCTGATGCAGCAACAGGAGAAAAAGTTACTTGGGGTAAATTATACAATAAAAATGCTAACACCGGAACAACAACCAATGAATATGGTTTTATTCTATAACACTTCCAGAAGGCAAATATGAAGTAGTGATAGAGTATTTTGGGGTATCAAACGATTTATGAAACAATTCATTTGACAAAGAATATAAGAAAAGGAATATAAACTTCAGCTTGAAGCTATAGAATTAACAGGTGTTGAGGTTTCTGCAATTCTGTTATACAAAAACAGAAATTAGAAAGCCAGAAATGAGTGTTGCTTCTATTCCTATTGCAACGATAAAACTTCCTGTGCTTATAGGTGAAGTGGATATTGTTAAATCTTTGCTTCAACTTCCGGGTGTTAGCAATGCAGGGAGATGTCTTCTGGCTTTAATGTTCGTGGTGGAGCTGTTGATCAGAATCTTGTACTTCTTGATGAGGCTACTATATTCAATTCTTCTCATCTCTTTGGTTTTCTTAGCGTTTTCAATGCTGATGCTGTTCGTGATATGAAATTATATAAAGGTGGAATACCTGCTCGTTACGGAGGTAGAGTTTCTTCTGTATTAGATATTTATCAAAAAGAAGGAAATAAAAATAATTATGCATTCACTGGCGGTATAGGTCTTTTATCTTCTCGTTTGCTTGCTGAAAGGTCCTATCGTGAAAGATAAAAGCTTCATTTTTTGGTTGGCGGAAGAGGCTCGTATGCTCATTTATTTTTAAAATTAACGGATAATAATAATTCTGCGTATTTCTATGATTTGAATACAAAGCTTTTCTTATCAAATCAATCAAAATAATACTTTATATCTTTCTGGATATTTTGGAAGAGATTATTTTTAATCTAAGTGAAAAACTTCCCGTAATGTTTATGGTAATACTTTGTTCAATTTACGTTGGAATCATCTTTTTCAATGATAAAATTTTCTCAAATTTGTCTTTAATTTTTAGTGATTATTACTACGGATTTAATTTTTGATTATGTAGGCTTTGAGTGGGCATCTGGAATAAAGAATCTCAATTTTTAAATACGACTTCAAACACTACTTAACAGATAAGATAAAACTTTCATACGGCTTACAGGGCTTGTATTATACATTCTCACCAGGTAAATTGGAGCCTACTTCTTCTACTTCTACAATAAGACAGAAAATTTTTAGATAATAAATACGCTTTTTGAGAACGGATTTTATATCGATGCAGAGCAATCTATTACTTCTTCACTTAATATTTCTTACGGATTACGTTTAAGTACCTTCTATCATTTAGGAAAAAGAAATGTAAATACTTATGCTAATGATGAAAGCAGTCGTATTCAATAAACAAAAGACAAATTTATCAGAAGGAACACCCTAATGGCGCAAAAATATTATGGTAGTGGAAAGATAATTGATGTATATTCCAATCTTGAGCCACGTTTTACAATCTCTTATGCACTGAATGATAACAAATCTATCAAAGGAAGTTACGCTAGAACCCTCTCAATATCTTCACCTTATATCCAATACAGCTTCTCCAACACCTCTCGACGTTTGGGCTCCTAGTGATAAATATCTAAAAACCTCAAATTTCAGATCAATTTGCTATTGGTTATGCTACTAATTTTGTTCGTGATAAATATAGTTTCGAAGTTGAAGCCTATTATAAAGAGGTAAAAATAGATTAGACTATATTGATGGCGCAGATTTGATAGCTAATGAAGCTATTGAACAAGTTTTTACTCAATGGACAAAGCCGAGCTTATGGTTTAGAGTTTCTTTTTACGTAAAAAAATACAGGCAAACTCACAGGTTGGATAGCTTATACACTATCAAAATCTCAACAACAAACTGCTGGGCGAACCAATGAAGAAATAGGAATAAACAATGGAGATTGGTACAACACACCGTATGACAAACCTCACGACATTTCAGTTACAGCGACCTATTTGCTTTCGCCGAAATGGACATTTGGAGCCGTTTTCAACTTACAAACAGGTTTGCCAGCAAATTATCCAGTAGCGCGCTACAATTATATGGGTATGACGATACCAAATTATAGCAAACGTAATGAATATGGCTACCTTTATACCACAGGTTAGATGTTTCTGCTACATATACACCCCCAAAAATAATAAGCGTTGGAAAAAGTGAATGGACATTTGGTATCTACAATGTATATAATCATAAAAATGCGGTATCTGTTTCGTTCAGAGAAAATGCAGATACACATAAAAATGAAGCTGTAAAACTGTCAATCTTTGGTATTGTGCCAAGTGTTACATATAATTTTAGCTTTTTAAAGAATTTTAAATACAAATTAATATTATTTTTGTATTAAAAATAGCTAATTAAACTGAAATATAGTAAAAATAAATTAGAAAGTTTATTTTCAGTTGAAATTATATTGTTTAAAAGGGTTAGATAAGTTGTTTTTAATTGAAAATATAGAAAATAACATATAAAAATGATATGATTTTAGTTTAAAAAGTATAAAAATAACGTGTTCAACAGGTTGTTTTTAGTTTGAAAATATAAAAAGTATAGGTTAGAAAGTTTGTTTTCAATTGAAATCATACTTTTTCCTTTCTTATTTTTATATATTTAAAAATGAAATATAAAATAATGTGAAAAATAAATATCAGAAATATAATTATTAAATAAAAATAAACGTTATGAAGTTAGAAATTATATATATAACTAGTTGCAATATGGTCTGTTAGTCTCTTTACTTGTGAACAGGTTATAGACCTTGATTTGGATACACAAGAGAAACAAATAGTCGTAGATGCATATATTGATTGGGAAAAAGGACAAAATAAAGCCTTTCCAATAGTCAAATTGACTTATAGTATGCCTTTTAGTGAAAAATTCACCAGAAAAATAAGTAATGCTATTGTTAAACTAAAAACTTCATCCAATCAAGAATATCAACTCATTGAAGCAACTCAATTAACACAATCTTTTACAGGAATTCCTACTGATCCTAAAGGATTTTACATATAGAACAAGGAATTACACCTGTTTTGGGTGAAGAATATACCATTTCAATTGAAAGTAATGGAAAACATTACATTTCTAAAGCAAAAATGAAAGAAGTTCCACAGATAAACCTCAATAGAGGATTCAAAAAGAAAATGCAGGGATATTTAAAGACCAAATCGAATTGAAATTTTTCTTCGATGCAGCTCGAATGAAGAAACTGCTTTCTTCGTAGTCTCAAAGGGCTCAAGAGATAAAAAGAAAGTTACTTTTCACTTGATAGCCAATTACTTTCCAACGGGAAATACTTCTTTACACTTACAGGCTTAGATGAAAAGTACCAAAAGGAGACGTTGTGGATATTGTCCCTATACAGAATATCATTAGAATATAAGCAAATAATTGATTTATTAATAAGAAATGCCACCAACACAGGCACAAAGAGGTAGAGGAGGGATATTTACTATTCCAAATCGTATCTATGGAAATGTAATCAATACAGAAAATCCAAAAAAGAAAACCCTTTAGGAGCATTTAGAGTATCACAATATACCAAAAGTAAGTTATACTATAAAATAAATCTTACTTATTTAAAACAATATTATTACTAAAAATATATACAAATACTATTTTTCAGTAAAAAAATGAATTGTTTTTAGAAAAATAGATTTGCATAAAAATATTTTTGTCTTGAATATTAATAATTTACAAAAATATTTATATCTTTGCACTTCAAATAATTTTAGTGAAAAAAACAATTTTATTTTTCATTTTTAAAACTTTATTTATAAAATGTTATCAGAACAAGAAATTATCCGTAGAGAAAAAAACTTAGCAAACTAAAAAGAATTAGGGATAAATCATATCCAGCAAATTTATATCCTGTTGATACTACATCAAAACAAGTAGAAGAAAACTACCAAGAAGGTAAAGAAGTAGTGGTTGCAGGTCGATTAATGTCTGTTCGTATTCAAGGGAAGGCTTCTTTTGCTTCTTTACAAGATAGCGAGGGGCGCGTACAGCTATATTTTTAACCGAGATGAAATTTGCCCAGGAGAAGACAAAACACTTTATAATGAAGTGTTTAAAAACTCTTAGATTTAGGAGATTTTTATAGGGGTAGAAGGTACTCTTTTTACCACTCAAGTAGGAGAAAAACTATTTTAGTGAAAAACTTTTGTATTACTTAGCAAGGTTTTACGTCCTTTACCTATGCCTAAAGTAGATGCGGACGGAAATGTATATGATGCTTTCACAGATCCTGAAATGCGTTATCGTATGCGTTATGTTGATATGGTTGTAAATCCACACGTAAAAAGAAGTTTTCTTAAAACGAACTCAAATTATTCAATGCTATGCGTCAGTTCTTTAATGATGCAGGCTATTTGGAGGTAGAAACTCCAGTTTTACAATCTATACCAGGAGGGGCTTCTGACGTCCATTCATTACTCATCATAATGCTTTGGATATTCCTCTTTATATGCGGATAGCCAATGAGTTATATTTGAAAAGATTGATAGTAGGCGGTTTTGATGGTGTTTATGAGTTTTCAAAAATTTCCGTAATGAAGGAATGGATAGAACTCATAATCCTGAATTTACAGCAATGGAAATATATAGTAGCCTATAAAGATTATCACTGGATGATGGATTTCACAGAAAAGCTTTTTAGAACATTGTGCCAAAGCTGTAAATGGAACAACAAAGGCTACTTTTTGGAAAATATGAAGTTGATTTTAAAGCTCCTTACCCAAGGGTAACAATGACAGATGCAATTAAGCAATTTACTGGGTTTGACATAACCGGCAAAAGTGAAGATGAATTGCGAGAATTTGCCAAATCTATTGGTATTGAAGTTAATGAAACAATGGGTAAAGGTAAATTAATTGATGAGATTTTTTGGAGAAAAAAATGTGAAGGCAATTTCATACAACCCTACTTTTTTATAACAGATTATCCTAAAGAAATGTCTCCTTTGACTAAAGAACATCGAGATAATCCTGCTTTAACAGAACGTTTTTGAATTAATGGTTTGTGGTAAAGAAATTGCAAATGCTTATTCTGAGCTCAATGACCCAATTGACCAACGAGAAAGATTTGAAGAACAACTAAAACTTTCAGAAAAAGGTGATGATGAGGCTATGTTTATTGACCAAGATTTCCTTCGTGCCTTAGAGTACGGAATGCCTCCTACTTCTGGACTGGGAATAGGGTATGGATAGGGCTTATTATGTTCCTTACTAATAATGAAAGTATTCAAGAGGTATTGTTTTTTCCCACAAATGAAACCTGAGAAAAAAAGCTGTAGAGCTGTCTGATGATGAAAAAGATAGTTTTTGAACTTCTTAAACAATCAGAAAAATTAATTTAGAAGAGCTAAAAAGCAAAAAAAGTGCTTTTTCTAATAAAAATGGGATAAAATAATAAAAGGTTTAACAGCTAAAAATAGCCAAAGTAGAAAAAGAAGGCGAAGAATTATTCGTTATTTTTGAATTAATAAGATTTAATTTATAGAAAAAAAGTAATTATAAATGTAATATAATTACTTTTTGTTTTTAGGAAAAATATAAAAGGATTGTTTAAAAATATTCTATAAATAGTATTTAAAATTAAATTCAGTTAAAAATATTAAAAATAGAAATATTTTTCATATCTTTGTAAAAAAATATCTAAGTAACAAAAAATATAATGAAATTATTAGAAGGAAAAGTAGCCATTATTACAGGTGGAAGTAGAGGTATTGGGCGAGTGTTGCCAAAATATTCGCACAACAAAGGAGCCAATGTAGCTTTTACATATAGCTCATCTGTTACAGAAGCTAATCAATTGGAAGAAGAACTTAAAAACTTTTTGGTGTTAAAGTTAAAGGTTATCAAAGTAATGCAGCTGATTTTTAATCAATGTGAGCAATTGGTAGAAGAAGTTGTAAAAGATTTTTGGAACAGTTGATATTTTGATTAATAATGCAGGTATTACAAAAGATACTTTACTTATGCGTATGAGCGAGGAGGATTTTGATAAAGTTATTCAAGTTAATTTGAAATCTGTTTTCAATATGACCAAAGCTGCTCAAAAAAATAATGTTAAAACAACGTAAAGGAAGTATTATCAATATTAGTAGTGTAGTTGGTGTTCAAAGGAAATGTAGGGCAGGCAAATTATGCAGCTTCAAAGGCTGGTATTTTAGGCTTTACAAAGTCTGTAGCATTAGAAATGGGTTCTCAGAAATATTCGTTGTAATGCTATTGCTCCTGGCTTCATTGAAACAGAGATGACAGCAGCTTTAAAACCAGAGATAGTAGAAGGCTGGCGCAATGCTATTCCTCTAAAAAGAGGAGGACAACCTGAAGATGTAGCTAATGCTTGTGTATTCTTAGCTTCAGATTTAAGTTCTTATATTACAGGGCAAGTACTTCGTGTAGATGGAGGTATGATAACAGCTTAATTAAGTTTTAATAAATTTTTAAAAAATTGAAGGCTTTTATTGATTGTTACAAATAGAAAAATATTCATCTCATACAATAACAGCTTATATTTCTGATATAGAAGAATTTAAAAGTTTTTTAGAGAGAGAGATAACTCCATAAAAGCTCTCAAAGGTTAATTATCCTTTGGTTCGTAGCTGGATAGTTTTTCTAGTTGAAAATAAAATTTCTAATCGAACAATTAATAGAAAAAAATAGCTTCTTTAAAGGCTTATTATTTATTTTTAGTTCGTTCTTTGGAGATTGATAAAAGTCCATTTTTACAACATACTTCTTTAAAAGTTGAAAAGAAAATTTCACTTCCTTTTTCTAAAAAGAAATAGAAAAAGTATTTGAAACAGAATAGTTTTTCAAGAAGATTCTTTTTATTTCTTTTAGAGATAAATCTATAATTGAACTTTTTATGCAACCGGTATTCGTAGAGCAGAGCTTATTAATTTGAAAATTTCGGATTTTTGATTTTTCTCAAAAATAGTTAAAGGTTCTAGGAAAAAGAAATAAAGAACGAATAATACCATTGATAAATAGTGTTATAGAAACTATAAAAATATATAGAATTACGAAAGAATGTTCAAACAGAAGAAAATTTTTTATTTTTAACTGAAAAAGGAAAGAAAAATTTATCCAAAAACTTGTGTATAACATAATTAATTCGTATTTTAGCAGTGTCTCCTCAAAAGAAAAAAGCCCACACGTATTGAGGCATTCATTTGCTACTCATTTGTTAGATAATGGTGCTGACCTTAACGCTGTTAAAAGAATTATTAGGACACGCCGGGTTGGCTGCTACTCAGGTTTATACGCATAGTAGTTTGAATGAGCTTAAAAATCAATATAAAATAGCGCATCCTCGTATGCATAATAACTAATTTCAAAATTTTTCTCGCTATGAAAGTAAATTACAACGTAGTAGGCTTTTACAGCCGATCAAAAATTGGTTGATTTTATTCAGAAAAATGGATAAGCTAGACCTTTTTCTATGATAAAGTAATTGATGCAGATGTGTATCTCAAATTGGAAAACACAAATGCTAAAGAAAACAAAATTATAGAAATAAAGGTAAATGTTCCGGGGGATAATTTTTGTTGTAAAAACAATGTAAAAACTTTTTGAAGAAGCTATGGATTTGAGTGTTAATCCAATTGAACGCTTTTTGAAAAATATAAAAGAAACAAGATAATTTATTGTGAAATAAAAATACTGATAATAAGTTCAATATGCTTATTGTCAGTATTTTTAATTTTTATATTTTGATAGAAATAGAACGAAAATTTTTAGTAAAAATTTAGATTTTATAAAAGAATCTTATAAACATACAAGAATAGTACAAGGATTCTTGAATACAGATCCTTACAAGAACAGTTCGTATTCGGGTAAAAGGAGATAAAAGGCTTTATTACCGTAAAAGGAATTGGAAATCAGTCTGGTACAAGTAGGTTTGAATGGGAAAAAGAAATTCCTTTATGTGAAGCAGAAGCCTTGCTTCAACTTTGTGAGCCTTTTCCTATTGATAAAATCCGTTATGAAGTAAAGTTTAAAAACTTTCTTTATGAGATAGAATGTTTTTCAGGTGAAAATGATGGCCTTATTTTTAGCTGAAATAGAATTGAATTCTGAGAATCAGTATTTTTGAAAAACCTTCTTGGATAGGGCAGGAGGTAACAGGACAAAAAGAATATTATAATAGTTATTTGTCTAAATATCCATTTTAAAAAGTAACTGACAAATTGTCATTTTTATAAATGGCATAATTTCTGTAAGCTATTAGCAAAATAAATTGTAAAAAATATAACAATGAGTGTAAAATTAAAAACCATTAGCAGATAGAGTGCTTATTGAGCCAGCACCAGCAGAAACTACAACCGCATCAGGAATTGTATCCTGATACTGCACAAGAAAAACCTCAAAAGGAACTGTTGTTGCCGTAGGTGCAGGTACAAAAGAAAATCTATAACTGTAAAAAGTAGGAGATGTTGTTCTCTACGGAAAATATTCAGGAACAGAGCTAAAAACTAGAAGGAAAATCTTATCTAATAATGAGAGAAAATGATTTATTAGGTATTCTAAGCTAAAATAAAAATATTTCTACACTTTAAATTTAAATGCAAAACTTCGTCCTTTTGATAGGCACGATTTGGAAGATTTAATTGATGAATTTTTATCAGAAGAAGGCTTAGGAGCTACCTCAGGAGGTGGTTCTTTAATAGCTGAAAATAGCGAAGTTGAAAAATTGTGATATTGAAATAGAATTGGATAAACCAGAGGAACTACAAAAAGTAATTCAAAAATTGAAGAAATAGGAGTTCCAAAAGGTTCTAAATTACATAATGAAAAATTTCTCACAAGAAATAGGAACTCTCGAAGGTTGGCTATTTACATAAATGGGACAGATTTACCCAAAGAAGTTTATGAAACTTGTGATGTTAATGTAATTTATGAAACAATAAAGTAATACTTTGGAAAGATATTCAAGTTCTTACTTCTTATTATGAAGGGAATACTGAAACGGCTTTATATTTCTATTTCAAAGGAAGTTTTACAGAGGCCAATGAACGAATAAAGGACTTTGTAGCCTCTTATCCGCTTTGTGAAAAATGTAGAATTGTTCAAATAGCTTAATGAAACTATTTTTATAAATCATATAAAAATAAATTAAAATTAAAAATAGATTTTTTTATCTATCTAAAAATTTAAACAAAAATGGCAAAAGAAATTAAATTTGATATTGAAGCTCGTGATGGCTTAAAAAGAGAGTTGACGCTCTTGCAAATGCAGTAAAAGTAACTTTAGGTCCAAAAAGGACGAAATGTTATTATTAGTAAATCTTTTGAGTGTCTACTGTTACAAAAGATGGTGTGAGTGTAGCAAAAGAAATTGAATTACAAGATCCTCTTGAAAATATGGGAGCTCAAATGGTTAAAGAAGTAGCTTCTAAAACCAATGACCTAGCAGGAGACGGAACAACTACAGCAACTGTTCTTGCGCAAGCTATTGTAAGAGAAGGACTTAAAAAAACAGTGGCAGGAGCAAATCCTATGGATTTAAAAAGAGGAATTGACAAAGCTGTAAAAAGCTGTTGTTACAGAATTAGGAAAAACAAAGCCAAAAAGTAGGAGATTCTATTGATAAAATCCGTCAGGTAGCAACTATTTCTGCTAATAATGATGATACTGTAGGTGAGCTTATTGCAGATGCATTCAAAAAGTAGGTAAAGAAGGAGTTATCACTGTTGAAGAAGCAAAAGGAACTGATACTTATGTAGATATTGTAGAAGGTATGCAATTTGACAGAGGATATCTTTCTCATATTTTTGTTACAAACTCTGAAAAATGATAGCAGAGCTTGATAATCCTTTCATTTTATTGTATGATAAAAATCTCTACAATGAAAGATTTACTTCCTGTTCTTGAGCCTGTTGCTCAATCTGGAAAATCTTTGCTTATCATAGCAGAAGATATTGACGGAGAAGCTTTAGCTACTTTAGTTGTTAATAAACTTCGTGGAGCATTACATTGCAGCTGTAAAAAGCACCTGGTTTTGGTGACAGACGCAAAGCTATGCTTGAAGATATTGCCATTTTGACAGGAGGAACAGTTATTGCAGAAGAAAGAGGCTATACACTTGAAAATGCAACTATTGATATGCTTGGTCGTGCAGAACGTATAGCTATTGATAAAGATAATACTACTATTGTAAATGGAGCAGGAAGTAGTGAAAATATTAAAGCTCGTGTGGGACAAATTAAAAGCTCAATTAGAAGTAACTACTTCTGATTATGATAAAGAAAAACTTCAAGAACGTTTAGCTAAATTGGCTGGCGGAGTAGCTGTTCTTTTATGTAGGAGCTCCTTCGAAGTAGAAATGAAAGAAAGAAAGACCGTGTAGATGATGCTCTTCACGCAACTCGTGCAGCAGTTGAAGAAGGTATTGTTGCTGGTGGAGGTGTAGCCTTTTCACGTGCTAAAAGTGTGTTAGCTAAGGTTAAAGCGGTTAACAGTGATGAAGCAACAGGTATTCAAATTGTAGCTAAAGCTCTTGAAGCTCCCTCTTCGTACTATAGTTGAAAAATGCTGGTGGAGAAGGTTCTGTTGTTGTAGCAAAAGTATTAGAAAGCCGTAGTTCTACTGGGTATAATGCTAAAACTGAGCAATATGTAGATATGTTCCGTGCAGGAATTATAGATCCTAAAAAGTAACTCGTGTAGCTCTTGAAAATGCTGCATCTGTTTCAGGAATGATACTTACAACAGAATGTGCTTTTAATTGATATTAAAGAAGATACACCTGCTATGCCTCCAATGGGCGGTGGTATGCAGGAATGATGTAGGATAAGTTCTCTCTCTATACTTATTTAAATATTACATTTTTAAACCTATCAGATCTGGTAGGTTTTATAAAAATATTTGAAAATTAATAAAATTAATTAAAGTTACAAAATTATTTGTAACTTTGCCTTATGAATAAAAAATTCGGATATATACTATTTTACTTTCACTTATGGTATGTTATAATGCCATAAGAGGAAGTGTTTTTATATCGTATATGTTGGATTCTCAGAAATTTATAGAAAATTATTGTCAAAATAAAAATAATACACATTGTAAAGGAATGTGTAAATTAGCTGAAGTTTCTCTCAAAAATTCAACAGAATCTTCTTTAAAAATATGACTTTACTCAGTTACAAATGGATTTTTCTTATGGAATCATATAATTTTTATTTATTTATAATGATTTCTTTGAAAAAATACTTTTACTATAAATATCCTTTTTGGGAAAAATATTAGTTCTAAATTTCTTCAACCACCAGTTTAATTTTATTTTATAAATTAAATTATTCTTCAATTAATTTTTATAATATTCAATCTAAATATTTGTATTTCAATTGTTTAGATTGAGTTATATAGTTTATTTTTAAAACTTATTTTAATCTAAATAAAATGAAAAAAACTTTACATTTTTGTTATATAATACTCTTGTTTTTCAGTGTCTTGTACTATTCCTAAAAACAGATTTCAAAGAGCGTCTGGATATAAATAAACGTGGAGCCTTGGAACAAGGAGGCGCTGTTAAAAAGATAATATAAATATTATATTTGAGGCGCCTGATGGTGAATTTTTACGAGGTTATAATGAATTTGCTATCAAATTTGAAGTTCCTAATAATGAAAAATAGAGAAGTTACTTTTTCCTACTTATAAAGATGAAAATGGGAAAATATTTTCTTCACCTCATAGTTATCAGTTAGCACAAACAGAGAAAACGAATTATTTTTAAAGGATTTGTTGTTTTTCAATTTGCCTAAACAATATTCTGTGTTGAATAACACTCATTCTGGGATAAGAACTTTTGGAATGGGCATATATCTTATAAAGTTAATGGGGAGAAAAAGAATTTGATACAATGTTAGAAGTATTGGATACTCGTAATGCAAACTTGAATATGACCGAATTTGTTGGGAAAGATGGAATTACATATTATATTGCTTTTGATAGCTCCTGAAATTCCAGATGTGACAAATGATTTGGTCGCAGGAATATGGAAATGGAACCCTACGGACAATTCTGTCCCTGAAACAATTAATAATCAGCCTAATCCAGCTAAGTTTTTCATATTCTGTTGTAAATAATTATTTATTGGAATTAGACCCAAGAATGCCAGGTGAAGATATGGGTAATCATTCTTCTCACATAATGAAGATCTTACTCAAAAAGAAGATGGTTTTTATTATGGTAAAAGTAAATTATACAATGTATGGGTACTGGACACTCAATTTTATTTTTAAAAAAATGAATCACAACAAGTAATAAAAAGGTACAACCGTCTCTATGACAATTGGGCAGTTTGGAGAACAAAGTGAATTACATATTGATATTTTATTCTAATTTTTGAATATGAAAAGGACATTCTTATATATTTTTACTATATTAACTCATATTTCTTTTGCTCAAGAATATAAAAAGATAGCATAATTAATCTTAAAGAGGTTATTTTAGAAGATTCAATAAAGAAAAACAATTACAAACAGATGTAAAACTCTCTTGTACAATAGATGAATATCTATCATCTTCTGATAATATTTCTTTTATAAAACGAGGTGTGTATGCGTGGGAGCCTATGTTAAATAATATGAGTACCGAGCGTTCTTCTATAACTATTGATGGGATGCATATTTTTGGAGCTTGTACAGATAAGATGGACCCTGTAACCTCGTATGTTGAATCAAACAATATATCTCAAATAGACATACATTCAGGACAAGAAGGAGGGATGCACGGGGCTACCATTTCTGGCTCTATTGATTTGAAACGAAAAAGTATCTTTTTCGGATAAATCCACTTTCGGAGGAACAACAGAATTGGGGTTTCAACTTAATAACTCTCACAGATTTGCATTGGGAGATATTCATTATTCATCAGAAAAATTTGTAGTAGAAGGTACCATAGGATATCATAAAGCAGATTTGTATAAAGATGGGAAAGGAAATGAAAATAAAACATTCTCAATTTGAAAAATATAATACATCATTAGGTTTCAGTTACAAAACTTCAAATTTTTCAGCTTTAAAAATAGAAGCTATTTTGTGATGTAGCTAAAGATGTTGGTTATCCGGCTCTTCCTATGGATGCGTGGTTGGCTCGTGCTTTGATAACTTCTGCTTCCTACAAACAAATATTTACAGAAAGTATCATCAAAAAGTATGGGAAAGTAAATTTTATTTCAATGCTATTGAACATTATATGGACGATACCAAACGCCCTGAAAATTTAGTTCATATGGATATGCCAGGTTGGAGTACTACTTATGGATTAACTTCAAAAATAATGTTAAAAAGAGCATGATTATTCCGCAGATATAAAACTCAATGCATATTCAAATTATTCTCTTGCTGAGATGACTATGCATTCTAGAGATAGAAAAAGTAAAGGGATTTGCTTATACTTGGCCTGGTGTAACTACTAATTATTTAGGACTTTCATTCAATAATCAATGGGAATTGAATGATATTTCTACTTTTATTATTGGTGGAACAGCTGGTTGGCATCATAATTATATAGAATATTTAAGTTTTTATTCTGTGTTTTTAATCAAAATATAGCAGATTCTCCCAAAGAACGTACTCGATTTTTACCAAGTTTACATAGTTCATACCAAATAGATATTAATTCTTGGAAATTTTTCATTAGGAATGGGGTATGGGCACAGAGCTCCTTCTGTATCAGAGGCTTATGGTTTTTATATTTATAATAGTTTTTGATAGATATGATTATATCGGAACTCCAAATATGAAAAATGAAATATCTTATGAATCTAATTTTTCTTTAAGTTATGAAAATAGTTCAAAAATTCTTAACTGAAGCAAAAATTAATTATTTTTATATAGAAAAATTATATTCTAGGTAAAATACAGATATTGCTTTCCCTATGAATGCTGCTTCTGTTGGGGTAAAAATACGAATCATTAAAATATGCTAAAAATTTTTAACGCATCACTAAATTTTTCGATATTCTATTTTTGAAAAATCTTAACTGGAAAGGAAGTATAAATTATGCAAAAGGAATAGATTTTAAAAATTCAAATTTGCCTTTTATACGTCCTGTTAGTTATCAATCAAGTTTTAATTTCAGAAAATAAATTTTCTTGTGTATTTTCTTTTCAATGGAGATTTTACTCAAACAGCATACAGCCCAGAGTATGGAGAAGACAAAACACCAGCTTATATTATATATAATTTTTCTGCTAATTACTCTTTTTCCTATGAAAAACAAAAAGATTCAGCTAGAAGCTGGAGTAGAAAAATTTATTGAATACTTATTATTCAACATACGCAGATTGGGGAAATATTCCTCGTATGGGTAGAAATATATTCACTTCTTTAAAATATTCTTTTTAAGTTTAAATGTTTGATATTTAATTGTTTAAATAGTTTGTTTTTAGAAAAATATATTGTAGTAAAACTTTAAAAATGTTTTGGAAATAATAAAAAGTTGTAATTTTGCACTCGCAAATGAAAAACTATGTAATAGTATTTATTTAAGGTTTATATTTTTAGGAGAGGTGCCGGAGTGGTAACGGAGCAGATTGCTAATCTGTCGGCGGGTAACTGTCGCCTGGGTTCGAGTCCCAGTCTCTCCGCTTTTTCGGGGTGTGGCGTAGCCCGGTTATCGCGCCTGGTTTGGGACCAGGAGGTCGCAGGTTCGAATCCTGCCACCCCGACAAATGTTTTTGTGACATAGTATTAATGTTTTAAAATGAAGGTCACGTAGCTCAGCTGGATAGAGCATCTGCCTTCTAAGCAGACGGTCACAGGTTCGAATCCTGTCGTGATCACGATGTTAAAAAAGATTCGGGGTGTAGCGTAGTCCGGTTATCGCGCCTGGTTTGGGACCAGGAGGTCGTAGGTCTCGAATCCTGCCACCCCGACTAATAAAAATTAAAAATATTTGCAAAATATAAAAATAAATTAGTAATTTTGCACATTCATAATAAATGGTGGTTTTAGCTCAGTTGGTTAGAGCGTCGGATTGTGGTTCCGAAGGTCGTGGGTTCGAGCCCCATACTCCACCCAAGTTGAAAAACTCCAGTAAAAATACGCCTTAGAGCGTATATGTCTAAACTATATCAACTTATACAAAGCAGTATAAATTGAGTATATAACCGAGTATGTAAAACCCGAAGGTCTGATGGATAAAAACTTTTCTACCCCACAAATTTATCCTAAAATTATTTCTCAAAAACATTTAAATGCCTTTTTCTGAATTAGAAAAGCAACAAATTTTAGATAAATACAAACGTTGGTATGTTTATTACTATTTCCGAAATAAAGAAGGAAAAATGGTAAAACAACCCTCTATTTTCTTTAAAAATCAATCAAGAAAAATAGAGATTTCGATTCCGATATTTAAAAAAATTCATCGAGTTAGAAAAATTATTGAAAATCTACTCAAAAAGCGGTTTTACTCCTTACGAACTCGAAGAAGAAAGTATCGAACCAATCAAAGTGAATGATAATAATACAGCCTTTTTCTGCGCTTGATTTTTGCTTTTGGAATTAAAGAAAAATAGTGTTTCTGATAAAACCTTCATAGACTATAAACATCGTATTTTCGAAGTTTAAAAAAACATCTGAAAGACAGATATTTAAATGACATTCCTATAAAAATATTACCAAAAAGATATTAATGATTTTCTCAATAGTGTACTTGTAAATTCTAGTCCGCGTAATAGGAATAATACTCTAATCTGTACTCAATGCCATTTTTTTCTACCTTAGAAGAAAATGACTTAATAGAGTATAATATAGTGTCTAAAATCAAAAATACAAGCCAAACCAGAACGAAATAAGACCTATACTCAGACCCAACAGGACGAAATTTTTACACTTATGGAACAGAAAGACAGAGACTTACTTTTTGTTTGTTAAGTTCATAAGTTATAACTTTTTACGCCCAGTGGAGGTTTGTCGTTTGCAAGTAAAAAGATATTGATTTTGAAGGTGCTAAACTCAATGTTCGAGCGAAAAATAAATTAATAAAAGTAAAAATTATTCCAGAATTATTATTGCAAGAAACCAATTTATAAAGGGGCAAAATCCTAATTATTACTTATTTAGCCCTAATGGTGTAGGAGAATGGAATATTGAAGAAAAATAACAAACGAGACTATTGGAGTAAACGATTTAAGAAAGTAAAAAGATGCTTTAAATTTAGGAAAAGATTATGGTTTATATTCATTTAGACATACTTTTTATTACTAAGTTATATCGACAATTAAGAACAACATACACACAAGGAGAAACTTATGATAGGTTAATGCTTATCACAGGACATACTACTCTCTCGGCTTTGCAACAATATTTAAGAGATATTGATGCTGAACTACCTGAAGACTATTCCCATTTATTAGAATAAACATACTACCCACTCTACCACAGGGGTTGGGTAAAATAGTACCCACTACCACAGGGGGTGGGTAAAAATAGTACCTACCTACTTTAGGGGGTTGGGTAAAATAGTACCTACCCACCATGGGGTGGGTAAAATACTACCACCTATTTTTATTAATATATTGATAATCAATAAAATAGCAAAAACCTTTTTACATATATATATATAATAATATTATTAATAATAAAGATAGATGATAAGGAAAAATCCTCTGCATTCTAAAAAATCTTAAATAAAAATGTAAAAATATTGATTTTCATCAAATTGTTAATTATTTAAAATAGTATATTTCGGAAGTTGCAAGATGTGTCTTTGTACGTACAACGGAGTTGATACTCACATCGACCATCTTGCTTTTCGGTTTTTCTTTTTGGAATGGATTAGCATCTGCTTCCAAGGAAAAAGAAAAATGAAAGGGGAAAAACTTCGAACTCAGTTTTTGCAACGGAAAGATAGTATTAATTTTGTAGTATTTCATAAAAATCCACTTTCTAACGAGAGTGGATTTTTATGAATCAAAAATATATTTTTATTTAAATAGCTGTTTTTGAATGAACTCTCTTACATCTTGCAGGACTGCTTCATTGCTTATAAAAATACCTTTTTCTCCTCTTCTAAGGCTTCATCAATCATATTTAAAAACCTCTGGAGAAACTTGTACACTATCTTTTGTGTTAGTAATGATTTCAAAATTCAAATTTTCTAATGCTAATTTAGCCTTATCCAAAGAAACGCCTTTTGGGAGGTCGGATAGTGAGTGTTTCCATACGTATAATTTTTATTTTTTTGGGTAAAAGTACGATTTTTTATAAAAATACCTCTTTTAGTGAGGAAAAAGGACTAGCTTATTTCTAAAATTAATTTAAAATCACGTAATCTATAAAGTCCTTTATAGGTCATTATAAATCTTAAAAAGTGTTAAAGTTTTAGACTTTTTCAGTCCTTTATAGTCCTTTATAGTCCACGCCCAAAACGTTTCTATTGTTTTCCTTAAAAGCCCCCTTAACCTTGCAACAAAGAAATTAAAAACAAAACCTTTGCAAGAAAATATTCTGAAAAAATACTGCTATTTTATTGCGAATTTCTTCTATTCAAAAAGAGAAATGGAAAAAAATATGTGCTGAACGAAAGATAACCTTATAGATTTTATCATAAGCTCGGTAGAAGATAAAATGACGGCACAAGAACGCAGGGAAGTGTTAAAGTTCATTGAAAAACAAGAAAATATTTTTGCAAAAATTGGAATAATATCAATCAATTTGCACATATCGCTAATACCAAAAAGATATTTATGCAAGTGAATTTCAAGCCTTTTATAGTAGCTTTACAACAAATAGAACGGCTAAAAGAGGAACAAAAATAGAATATTTAAACAGATTTATAAATTGATGGCTGATGATTGTTAAGCTACTAAGCTCAGCAAGTGTAGATTTTTCACGGAGTGAAATATAATGATAAAAATTAATTCAGAAAAAGGAGAATTAATGAAAATGAATAATTTTCCAACATTCCTCAACGAAGAAAGTTCCCAAGAAGAAGTTAGAAAATTATTTAAAAGCAATTTCCAACACAGGAAAGATAAAAATCCGCAGTTTCACGCCGTGATTTCTACCAAATTTCAAGAACATAGTAAAGAACAACTTACAGCCATTGCTGAAGATTTTTATGCAAGAAATGGGCTATAAAGAACAACCTTACTTGATAGTTTTTCATAAAGATACTGAAAATAATCACGTATAACTACCAAGTCCCTGTAGTTATCAATAATGATAAAATTGTACCCTTTGCACAGTTTTGTAAAAGAGATTTCTGGAAAGAAAATAAAAATAGAAACACTACGCCTGCAAAAAGAACTGCGATAGTGCGTGTATCCAAAATATCTACATTTACTATAGAAATCGACTTGCTATTTGAAAGGTTCAAAAATAAAGTTGCTAGATCAAAAATAGTTATTTTTGTATCGAAAAATCTTGATTGATATATTTAGCTATGAAAAAGCCTTATTTCTTATCTGCTTTTGGGTAGTAAATTGGTCTTTTGCTCAATTGTCTGATACAACTCCTTCAGTAATGCTCAAGTCCTACGTTCAAAAAGATAGAATACTGCTCCGTTGGGCGGTAAATACTCCTATTGAATGGCAGAAAGCAAAATCAAAAAGGCTTTTGTTCTTCACAAAAATACTCCTCAAAAAGATGGTAATCTCCGAAAATCCTGAAAAACAAACTATAGCTACTCTAAAACCTGATAAACAAGAAGATTGGATAGACTTCATTCAAAAAGATAATTATGGTGCTATCATTGCTCAGGCACTATATGGTGAATCTTTTTCTGTAGAACAAGATAGTAAAAATGGTATATCTAAAATTGTAAATATAGCAGAGGAGCTAAACCAGGTCATACTTTTGCTCTCTTTGCAGCAGATATGTCCTGAGCAGCTCAGAAAGCAGGTTGGGGATTTATAGATACCGATGTAAAAGGGAGAAACCTATATTTATCAGGTAGAAGTTCTCGGAATGCCAGAAATAGAGTCTTCTGCAGTGATGGTAGGGCTTTCTGATGTTGAAACACTTCCTAAAAATTCACGATTTCACAGCTATCCCCGATGATAAAAAGGTGCTTTTTCTCGTGGTGTGGATTACCTATTTAAAAGATATATATACTTCTTATATCATAGAACGTTCTGAAAACGGCACTGACTTTCAGCCCATTTCTTCCACACCTATTGTAGATATGAATGGAACAAGTATGTTCTATGCGACTACTTTGAAATGAATGATACGCCTTTACTCTTTCGCATCTATGGTATCAATGCCTTTTGGCGAAAAAGGTATTCCTTCAGCCCCTATAAAAGTACAAGGTATTTTTGTACTACAGCTGTCCCTCATATAGCCGACTATAATTTTATTAACGACGGGTAGAACTTATTTGGGAATACTCTAAAGAAGCTGAAAAAGCTACTGAAAAATTCGAACTTTGGCACAATACCAAAAGAAGATGCGAACTATCAAAAAGTGGTGGACAATATCAAAAAGAAGACAGAAAATTGATATATAAGAAACTTTCAGCGTCTAACTACTTCAAAATAGCCTCAGTTGATAAAAACAAAAAGCGACATTTTTCACATAGTACTTTAGTACAACCATCGGATTCTATTCCTCCTGCTCAACCCTATCGGACTACAAGGAAAAATTGATAGTTTAGGTGTGGTTACTCTTTCGTGGAATGCTAATACAGAGGCTGACTTGGCAGGGCTATAGAGTACTAAGAGCCAATACCGATAAAGAAGAATTTGTAGATATCTTTAATCATATCATTACTGAAAATACAGCCCGTGATACAGTGAGTTTTTCTCTTCTAATAAAAAGGTGTATTACAAAATTTTTAGCAGAAGATTTACGTTACAATCGCTCTTCTTTTTCTGAAGTAATAGTAGTTGAAAAACCCTGATAAAAACCCGCCTACTGCCCCTATTTTTAATAATTTCACTACCGAAAACGGAAAGATAACACTGTATTGGATAAGCAGTTCAAGTGATGATGTGAAAGCTATACCCTAAGTAGAAGAGAAAAAGGAACAGAAAAAAATGGCAACGCTACAAGTATTTCTAAAGAAACCAATACATTTATTGATGAAACTACTGAAAGTGGCAAAACGTATGAGTATCTCATTCAAACAAAGGACAAAAACAGGTTTATGGTCGAGTGCTGAGAATGCAACCATAACTATAAAAGCCCCCTCAAGAGCTGACAAAGTAATAAAAAGTATAGACTTTGTAGCCGACAGAAATGCACATACCATCTCTTTGTTTTGGAAGTATCAAAAATGCCAGTAACTGAGATACAGATTTACAAAAATGTAAAGGGCAATACTCCTTCTCTTTGGAAAGTACTCACCCCAAAACAACAACATATCACCGATAAAGAAATTTATATCAATACCATATATGAGTATTACTTTTTACCTTCAATGGCTAATGGCAAACCCACACAAGGTGAAAAAAGTAGAAGTTAATTATTAATTTTTAAATCATTTACATTATGAGAAAAAGTGTTTTTATTAATTGTTTCAGCAGTTACTGCATTTTACAAGCAATGCTTGTGGAGAAAAAGAGGATTCTAATCTACAAGAACAAACGAAAGACTCCCTTGAACAAAAATTGATTGGGAAGTGGAAACACCTTTTTGTTATAGCTTTAGATGCTAACAATAATGAATTGAAGAAGAAAATGAAGAATGCCACTACTATGAGTTCTTAGAGAATGGAAAAACAAATCTAATTGATTACTATAATTCTAAAGCAGAATGTGTAGAAACTAAAGAAAAATGAGACAAAAGACTTCTATATTTTGGACAGTTAAAGGTAATGATATATCAATCAATTTTTGATGATGATCATAAAATGCCTTTACCATAGTCAATTTAAAAGAGAATCTATTAGAAATAGGCGACCTATTCATCCATCAGAAATAGATGATTACCCCAGCAAAACAACAAAAATACGTTGGTTTTCAAAAATAAGAATCTAAAAAGATGAGGTTTTATTCACTTTTTCATAATATTTTTATGTACCTCTTATTGTTTTTCACAACAATATGAGGTTAGAATATCTGATTTTGATTTTTGCTCGTACTAAAAAGAAGAGATGTGGAACCAATGAAATGTGGTTAGAGATTGAATTGATAAATGGTAGCAAAGCATAGAATAGATGGAAATGGAGGTGAAACCAAAAACAAAGTTATTACACACCTCAAAGATATGATATCCCCATCAAATCTATAATATTTCATTCTTTTATACATGGTAAAGCAGGTCTTTTTCTGTGAAGGAGCATCAGCTTCAATTGATGAAAAATTCCTGCTAAAGTCTTGTTTAAAAAGGTTTTTAGAAAGACATACTGACGGGAAAAAGATATGGAGAACCCGCTTATTTAGACATATCATTTAACTATGAAATAAGTCCAGTTACTGTACTTACTCAGACTTCTTATGAGATAGGGTATAACGATTATCTAACCTTAGAAATAGATAATAATAGTAAAAATTTTTCCTCTGAACTATTTAAGTATGAGTATATTCTTGAATCCAACCGTAATCTTAATGGGTGGGAAGATTTCACCTGCTGAATATCAAGGAAGAAAAAGAACCCTAAAATTAGATTAAGAGATTTTTACCTACTTCTGTTATAGGAGATAGAATTAAAATTAGAACAAAATCTTCTTGTGGAGGGCAATATAGATCTGATTTTGTACTTTATGATATCAAAAATCCCTTCCTATTTTTAACCAATCCTAATAATGAGACTATTTTTCACAAGGTGTTATGGAGATAAGGCGGATTATGTGTTACATTTTGATCGTCCCTTAGATAGTGATGAGAAAATTAATTTTTCTCTTGTCCCTAATCCAAACTCAGATTCTCTCATTAATATCTTTCAATTAGAGAGAGGGAATACTTTTACTTTACAGAACTTACCTATAGGGGATTATAAACTAAGGATTACAGGGAAAAATGGAGGAACTCCTTTTCTAAGTATGGAAATGAGGGATTTTTAAATTTCTATTAAGAATCCTTCAAGAGTAACATTCCGTGCTAGTGGAATAAATCCTCTTGCCCTAATGCTAATAATGGAGAAATAAGCATATTAGCCTTTGGAGGAACTAATCAAAAACTATAAGATAAGACTCAATAATGGCGAATGGTTAGAATTCTCAGAATCCCATAAGCATATAATAAAAATCTCCCACAAGGAATTTATACCATTCGTGTAAAAGATGGTAATGACTGTATAGGAAAAGATAATGGAAATGAACAAGTTTTCAATAACCCTAACTGCTCCCAATCCTATTACTATGACCTATCCTTCACAAGAGCAAAAGCGCCCTCAATTCCCCACAGGCTACCAATGGACGTATTATGGCTGTGGTACAAGGAGGTACTCCCTATAATGGAGCTAATAGGTATCGGTTTTCTTGGAAGAGAGGAACAGAGGAAATTACTCAGCTTGCTACCACTCATTATGATGAAATAGAGGACAAATTCTATATATCTCTTGAAAATATTCCTCAAGGTGATTATTACCTCTCTAAATTATGACATAGCGAAAGAGTTTCTTGATAAAAAGAAGAATTTACACCTGAAGAGATAAGTTCTTCGCGAGAACAAATAGAAAAGGTAACAGATAGTTTGCAAAAATCTGAATTATATCTAAAACTACAAGAAAAAGTACCTTTACTATAGTCAAAGAAATAATGAATCTTTTAGCAACAAAAGAAGATGCAGCTAAGAACTTTTTGGCTAAATGAAGGTGATCCCGCAGGGGATATAATGTAATTTAACTTCTCAAGCAATGGGTTTGTATTACTTAGGGATTACTAAACCTTGCAAAGATTGTCCTGAAGAATGCAACCAATATGAACAGATGGAAGATTATTTAGAATGCGTTAGAAGAGTAAAAGGTCTTGAACATAGAGGCTATGGAGTACTAGAAAAATGCTAAACCTCTTTGGTGATGTGTCTTATAAATATAAAGACCATGGGAGAGTATTTTCAAAAAGAAGAAATAACAAACCTTTTAAAACCTCACTTAGCAAAAAGGTGATGCTGTGATTCTTTCAGCCTTTGGACATATTGTAAGGCTACAAGCTATTACAGATAAAGGGCTTGTTGTTGATGATCCTTATGGTAAAGTTGTTGATTTTTCTAAAGGAGGAGCTACTGCTAAATATAAAAAGGTAAAAGACGATTATCGGAATGATAAAAAGAGTAATGATAACAAAGGAGATAATAATCTTTGGAAATGGGAAGATTTAGAGGAAAATGAAATAATTTTAAAAGGTTATGAAATATATTCTAAAAACTAAAAATAATTTAAAGATGAAAAAACATTATTAATAGCACTTACTTTTTATAAGTTTATGGAGCTGTCAAGGACAGACAACCTCTCAAAAAGATTGAAAAACAAACAGAGGAACTAAAACCACTTCGGAAGAAGATTCAACTAATGCAAGGTTTAAAAAGGTATCTTACTTTCAAATCATATTTTTAGAGATAAAGCTCCCTCAGCTGATTTCACCAAAGAGGTTTTTAGTAAATAAGGAGGATACCTTACCCAAGTATCTATATAACCAAATTATTTTTATGACCAAGAAAAATAACGTTCAAGAATATGCAAAGTTCTATGCGCCAGATGGTGAGTTGATAGATTGGTCTGATACCTATGGCATTTTAGATACTATTCCTTCTAATGCAGGGTGCCATAGACATAAAGAAAATTTTTCAACCCAAACTATATCCTCTTGGGTATATAAATTTATCTGAAGAATATGATGTTTTTGTGTTAAAAACAAGTCATATAGATTTGATATTCATTGATATTTTTGTTTTTAATAAAGAAGGAAATATCAAGTCATTTGTAAGTGTATTTGAAATGGAACCTTGAGAGATTGTGAAAAACTTGGGAAGAGTTTGTTTACAATTACAAAGTAGATACTTATTTTTATACAATCGCGAATACAAAAAATCATATTATTAAGTGGACTGAAAAAAAGATTTGGTATGACTATCAAAAACAGAATGGCAACTTCAAAAGATGGTTATTTTAAAGTAATAAAAATTAAAAAAGAAGGTAAAAAAATGAATGGCTTGAAGATTAGTACATTCAAAAAGTATAAATTTATAAATAAAAAGAATTATTACAAACATTTGAAAGAATGTCTAGAAATAACAACAAGAATAGTAGTTGTAAAATCGTAGGTGTGAGCCGCACGTGTACCACGATAGAAAGTTAAACACTTTGCAAATTTTAGCCTGCGCGGCTTGACTTTGGCAAAGTATTTTTAATTTTTACTAAAAGAAATATTTCTATGAGTTTTGCTAATGATGTATAAAAACCTAAGCAGTTTTTTAAAAGAACAAGGTTTTTTGTTTAGTACCTATGAATTACAATAACCTTCGCTCGTGGGTAAAAGGAATTGGATAGCGAACACTTGGTTTATATGTATGTTTATATCAGCCAGAACAAACAACATAGCCAAGATGGTTTTCTTATTATATCGCCTCCACGCGAGAATGATGATGTTTGGGAACGTACCTCCTTAGCTTTTGGGATTCCTTTAGATGAAAAACTTTGAGTTAGGTTCAGGGTTTTATGACAAATACATCAATAGACTTACCAATCTATTGCTAAGTGCAGTTTGCTTAAAAGAAGCTGTTATCAATGAGATGCACAACCCCAGTGAGATTGCAACAAAAAGGTATTAATACTGCATAAAAATATTAGCTACTCGTTATATGAGAGTTGTACAAGCTTTTCAGGATTTGCAAGAAAGCACCTAATTTTACTGAACTCGCCAAATTAGTAAAGAAACGTGGTTAAAAAGAAGAAAAATCTATTGGTTAGAAGAAGATTTAGGTAAGAAATATCTTGAACTCCATGCTGATGATATTATAAAACAATATCCTGATACTTATACAGCAGAACTTAGTATTATTTTGGCTACATTTATATGTTTTTAGGTGGTACCTTCTAATTTTTAAAAACCTAATATGATGAAAATAAAATCTTTTTCTGTGTTATACTCTTAATTGATGAGTGTGTGTGGTTGCGCGCAAGGGGAAGCTGCTGGCAATGATTGGACAGCTAACCAAAAACAGGAATTAATAGATGTCTTCAGAATAACCTAATAAAATATATAGAGTTTCAAGTAAGAACAAATAATACCCTTTTGAAAGAAGCAAAGTGCTCCTGAAAAAAATTCAGACAAGGAACAACAATTAGAATATATAGAGAGGATGTATATAAAATTATTAGTGAAGGTGATAATATAAAATTCCACCAATAAAAATGAATAGTATTAATTTTAAGAACTAACATAATGAAAGAGTTTAGAAAAGTTTTAATCTATATTGATAGTATTCTACTACCAAAGGGATTCAAATTATTTGAGAGTGAAGAAAGTGGTTGTATAATTTGTGATTATAGAAAAAGTACAAATCAATCTATAAATAGTATAGCCTTTTTGAAAAAGAGAAGATAAAATAAAGGATTTTACTATGCTGTTAATTTTATAGAAATGGAACTCATAATAATACCTATTCTGACAAAAAAACAAGTTAGTTTGGCGATGTAAAACCTGAAAAATTGATGAATCTTTTTGGGTTCAAAAAGATACAAGATACACTTTCTGATGATGGGAAAGACATTTCTGAATATGAGGAGGTCGTGAATATATTTAATCTTTTTTTATAAACAAGATGCCCTTTCCTTTCTTTGAAAAATGGAAAAGATTTAAATGTTTTTATATGAGTATATTAAAGATAAAACAGAACGGGAGGAGTTGTCAGAAATTTTAGGGACAGTCTGGCAATTATAAAAGCTGCTATTCTAAGACTTTGTAATGATAGTAACTATCAGGAATTTATGGATAGCTATTTTTCAAAAACAGAAGGAATATTTTGATGAAGACCCTGAAGATATTGATAATATAAGATATTACAATGCCTCTAAAGAACTTAAACAAGTTTTAGACAATACAAAACCTATTTACAATGTATAAGTAATTCCAGAATAAGTGTTTTTAAAATCATTAGTGAGGAGGATAATATAAAAATTCCTCCTATCAAAATGAATGATATCAACTTTAAGTAAAATAAAATGGATTTAGAAACTATAAAAAAGAATTTTCAAAAATATTGTTGTAGAAAGGTTTTTGATGTAGATAAGAATGGGTATTCATTTGTAAAGAAAACTTCAAAAATTAGATGTGAGGTTGGTTTTAGTTTAGAAGAAGACTATTCAGTTATAGAAAATGAAGTTATCGATTTTGTAAAAAGCTTATTGTTTTTGGGCAAGTATTGCTTATCCCTGAAATGGAAAATATACTACATCCAATTTTTAGCAAAAATGAATTATTTGGCAAGTATATTTCTACGGATGAAATTTCCTCTTCTTTTTCTGCTGAAAATGAAACATTTTTTAGATGAATTTAGGAATGGAATTCTTATAGAAACTGAATTTGATGTAGAAAATCTTTATAAATAGATTAACTTCATTTTTAATACAGATGCTCTTCCTTTCTTTGAAAAATGGAAAGATTTAAATGTTTTATATGAATATATTAAATATAAAACAGAAGAAGAGTTATGGGATATCTTTAGGGCAATTTGCACCAATGAAAAAGCGGTTATTTTAAAACTTTGTAATGATAGTAACTATCAGGAGTTTTATGGATAGCTATTTTTCAAAAACAGAAGGAATATTTTGATGAAGATCCTGAAGATATTGATAATATAAGATATTACAATGCCTCTAAAGAACTCAAACAAGTTTTAGACAATACAAAACCTATTTACAATGTGTAAGTGGTTTGCAGAATAAGTGTTTTAAAAATCATTAGTGAGGATGATAATATAAAAATTCCTCCTATCAAAAATGAATGATATCAACTTTAAGTAAAATAAAATGAATTTAGAAACTATAGATTTTTCAAAAAATAATGTGTTGTAGAAGGTTTTGATGTAGATAAGAATGGGTATTCATTTGTAAAGAAAACTTCAAAAATTAGATGTGAGGTTGGTTTTTAGTTTAGAAGAAGACTATTCAGTTATAGAAAATGAAGTTATCGATTTTGTAAAAAGCTTATTGTTTTTGGGCAAGTATTGCTTTATCCTGAAAATGGAAAAATATACTACATCCAATTTTAGCAAAAATGAATTATTAGGTGATATTCCTACGGATGAAATTTCTCTTCTTTTCTGCTGAAAATAAAAACATTTTTTAGATGAATTTTAGGAATGGAATTCTTATAGAAACTGAATTTGATGTAGAAAATCTTATAAATAGATTAACTTCATATTTTTAATACAGATGCCCTTCCCTTCTTTGAAAAAAATGGAAAAGATTTATCGGTTTTGTATGAATATATTAAAGATAAAACAGAACGGGAGGAGTTGTCTGAAATTTTAGGGCAATTCTGGCAATTCAAAGAAAAGCTGTTATTCTAAGACTTTGTAATGATAGTAGTTATGAAGATTTTATGACTAAATTTGTAAATAGGCGGGAAGAGATATTAAAAATGCGCCCAGAAAGTATAGATGTACAAAGATATTACAACGCCTCTAAAGAACTTAAACAGTTTTTAGACAATACAAAACCTATTTATAATGTGATAAAAACATTTCTGCCTTCCTGGACTAACCCTCCTTGTAACAAAGCAAGCGAGTTCTTTATTGCCGACCAAGTTTGGATTAAATATGATGCAAGAGGTAATATACAAGATATGGTAGTGGTAGAGACTAAGTTAAGTCAAAGTACATGCTTTATCTACAGGGACAAACTTTAGCACAACAACAAGCTGGAAAAAGGTAGCTTGTTTTCAAAAAGTCAATAACTCTATTTCACAAGATATTAATAAAATGAAACTTCCAAGGGATATAAAACAAGGCACAGGAATTCCTTTAAAATCGTTTTATAAACTATATGGTGATGGGAAAAAAATACATTTAAAGGAATAACTAAATAAAAATATATAAAATGGAAATTAAAAAGAAAGATTTACAAAAAGAAAAATAGAAACTATGGTTTCTAAAAAATATAAATCAAGATTAGGAGATGCTGGATTTATTACTTTTTTTGGAAATACTACAGGAGTAGCATATACTTTTTGGGTTCAGACTGCAATTCGATTGTATGTTGACTTTTACAGGTTTTACAGTCGTCTTAGAAAAACTGGAACATTTTTCTCTAATCTCTTATTAGATGAGTTAGGTGAATACTATGATAACGAAATGGTGTTTTTCTTGTTATGAATTTTTATCCTCAAAAGTATGAGTTTGTACAAGATATCACCTCTGAGGCTCATTTAGAGGAGTTTTTATCAGAGTTTTATAAATGTCTCTCGTATTATGAACAAGAAGTATTTCCTAAACTATTAGATATAAAATTTTTAGCTGATTATGTAGGAAGTGTGCCTTTTGATAAAACAATTGGAGATTGTAGTTGGCGGAACTTATCCTGTCACTCTTTTTAAGAAAATTGCTATTCTAAAATGGGGAAATCACCCAAGATATGAAGAATATAAAAACGGCTTACAGACTTTTTATAAAAGAAGATTTTTTTAGAGCCAAGATATGAAAAAAGAGGCTCCCTTTATACCAACAAGATTTGATTATTTAATCACTCATTTAGAAAATGAACCCAATCCTTTTATAAAGGAATAACTAAATAAAAATACAAACAAAATGGAGATAGAACTAGATAAAAGAGACTTACACCAGTTAATAAAAGAAGTAATATCAAAAGAGTATAAGGTAAAATTTAGTAAATAATGATGCTACTATTAGCGATGATAGTTTTTTTCTTATGAGTTAAAAGGGAAAATCTAGAATATTCTTTTGATTTTAGGATACAATATGATAGATTACTAACATTTGACGGGTTTTATTATCAAAAATTAAAAAAAGTAGAAAAATTTGTATGTGATTTAATAATAGAAGAGTTGAAAAATATTATCGTGATCGTATATATCCTAATACCAAAAGATTTCTATAAAACAGACTATTCTTTTTTTCGCAAGAAATCACTTCTGAGGCTCATTTAGAGAGTTTTTATCGGAGTTTTACAAATGTCTTTCATATTATGAACAGAAGTATTTCCTAAACTATTAGATATAAAATTTTTAGCTGATTATGTAGGGGAGTGTGCCTTTTGATAAACAATTGGAGATTGTAGTTGGCGGAACTTATCCTGTCACTCTTTTTAAGAAAATTGCTATTCTAAAATGGAAATCACCCAAGATATGAAGAATATAAAAACGGCTTACAGACTTTATAAAAGAAGATTTTTAGAGCCAAGATATGAAAAAGAGGCATCTTTATACCAACAAGGATTTGATTATTTAATCACATATTTAGAAAATGAACCTAATCTTTTACAAATGAGCCTAAACAATAGTTTTTATATCATCACATTAGTCTTATGTTTCTTTTCTTAGTTTTGCTACAAAAAGCGGAAGAGAATTTCTTTTTATGGAAAAATTAGCCCCTGAAAAATGCCGAAAAACTAAAAGCTATCGGAGGTGAACCAGGATTAAAAGAATTTCTTAGCTAAATATAAAGACGCTCCTTGCAGTAATTGTAAAGATGCAGGAAGGCAAAATTTTTGGAGGTCGTACCATAGATGAGATGCTCGAAAACTATGTAGAGGCTGCCCATACTTTTAGAAACCGTCCTGATTTATGGAAAAAATAGAAGAAGGCGCTTTAAGTAGCAATGCCGCTATGCGTGAAGGCACACAGCATATGCTTTCCACCTTTAAGAAAAACCCCTAAAAATATACGCCCTGAAAACATTGAGCATTTAGATATGAAGTTTGAAAAAGGTTTAGATGATATCTGTGCCCAACTGCCGTTATGACGTGAAGTTTCAATAGAGAAAACAATGAAGTTTACCTTTATTTGAAGAGTTCTAAAGAGTTATAATAGCGAAACGTGGAGTAAAAATAGCTAATGATAAAGGGTTTATCAAAGCAATTTGAAAGTTATTTACAAGAAGTTAACAAAATAGAAGATTTAGCTTATATGATCAACAGTAATAAAGCTAATATAAAATGAGGTAAAAACAAGCTTTTAAAGAATTGTTTAAGCGTAATACTAATGAAATTTTTAAAACGAGATCCAAATATATGGAAAGCAAAGTTTTGATAGAGTTGATGGAACTGGTAAAAATAAATAGTCTTAAAAATTTCAAAGATTTAGTAGAAGACATTTCTTTTTGATGCTAAAACACCCTATTTTTAACTTTATAAAAGCTGAATAATTATGTTTTTGTGAAAGTAGAACAATAAACAATGTAATAGCTTATGTGAATGAATATTACATTAATAGCAAAGGACTCTTTAATGCTCAATCAAATGAATGTCTATTAGAAATTTCTGGACAGCAAGAACTATATCCCTTTGGAAAAGACCATTTGATATCAGAGAGATTGTGTATGGAGATTCTGCCATAATCAATATTAACGATTTAACTATTGTTATTAATAATTATAGGATAGAAGCTCAAATTACCCTTACTTTTCTTTTTATGAAGTTGATGATAAACCACAAGAAGAGATTTATGATTTTGAAAAGAAAAATACTTTTTGAAGCTACAAGTTGGTTAGGAAGAAGTATTATAGACAAGTATATATTTCGTAATTTAAAAAGAAAATAGCTTGTAGAAAAATAGATTCAGATTCAATCTTTGGGAGTTTCCTCTTTCTTCACTTTGGGAAGTGGAAAAATTCGTGGGATGAAGAAAGAGACTTCGAAATAAGACACTTTATAGGCATATACAATGGAATTATTTGGGCTTTCATAGAGATAGGAGGCTTTTATAGGCTTAGATATTGAAACAGGAGAATTGAAAATACCATATTCCCTGAATATCATGAAGCCATAGGGAAAAACTATTTGCAAAAGGCAAAAGATTTTTTATAGAGTGACTATTTCTTAAATAGTGAAAAAGGGAAAAATTCTTGGTATGGCTATGGATATTTTTATTGAAATAGATTTAAACCAAGAGCCTCCTTTTGTTACTCAATATGGCTTTACAGGAAGAGTTTGAAAAGTACAACATCAAAAAGCAAATGATACAGCAGAAGATTATATGTTCAAGATAATTTATTGTATTTTTATCTTGCTGAAAAACTAAGATTTAGCATTTTAGACATCAATACCAAGGAAATTATCTATGTTTCAGAGCCTATTGCAGTAGTGGAAAGAGATGATAGTTTTACTCGCCTTAGAGACTTTAAAAAGTCTCAGAAAATAAGGTGTATATCTTAGATAGTAATAATACGTTGCATATTTTTGAAAGAGAAGAATAGTTCTTGTTTTATCACACTAATTTTATTACTTTTTACTTCATTTAAAAAGCATAGAAAACCCTCAAGAAATATGCCCTGAAAACATTGAGCATATAGATATGAAGTTTGGAAAAAGTTTTCAGATGATATCTGTGCCCAACTGCCGTTATGACGTGAAAATTTAGGGAAGGACAAAAACCTTTATATGAGGAATTTAAAAGCTATAACACTGAAACGTGGAGTAAAAATAGCTAATGATAAAGGGTTTATCAAACAATTTGAAAAGCTATTTACAAAGAAGTTGATGAAAATAGAAAGATTTAGCTTATATGATCACAGTAATAAAGCTAATATAAATGAAGTAAAACAAGCTTTTTAAAGAATTGTTTAAAAAGAAGCTGATAATCTTTTTCAGATTTCCTGAAGAAGGAGGGACTTGGACTTGAAAAAAATAAGAAAACTGTTTGGTAGAGACATAAAAATACCTCTGATTTCTTAGATAAAAGCTGAGGATATCAATAACCCAATATATAATTTTTATAAAAACAAACTAATGAAGTATCAACACGTAGAGAATGTTCCTAATATAAATAGTTGGGAAAATAATAGATAATAATTGTTATTATGCTTCTGGCAATCTAGTAAAAAGTCATTGGCAAAGAGGTTAGTATTCCCATTCCTCTTCCGTATTGGGGAGTTGAATTTAACCCTTCTTTTTTTAATGTGTTTACTAATAGGAGTGTCAATACTTTTTTTAATTATCAAGGAAAAGTTATAAACACTTTTGAAGAAAAAGATTTTTTATTACTATTTTTTTCTGATAGCTCCTTTATCTATTATGATAGAGTATCAAAGAGATTAATGTATAATGATTTAGAGCTACTGAGAGGCAAAAATGCTATCATTTTATATTTTTTTGATGATCTCTTATTTTTTTGAAAAGGAGAATAAAATTCAAACAATTAACTTCTTATCAGGTCAGTTCCTTTGGGAGTTTTTCTTGCTTCACTTGGGAAGTGGAAAACCCATATCCGATGAAGAAAGAGACTTTTCGAAAGTAAGACACTTTTATAGGTATATACAATCAATATTATTTGGGCTTTTCATAGAGATGCAGAGGCTTTTATAGGCTTTAGATATTGAAACAGGAGAATTGAAAATATCGTATTCCTGAATATGATCAAGCTATAGGAAAAACAATGATTCTTATGATGAAGGCAAAGACTTTTTTTAGAAGTGATTATTTCTTAAATAGTGAAAAAAAGGAAAAAAATTTTTAGGCTTTAGCAGTAGATGTCTTTTATTGAAATAGATTTAACCCAAGAGCCTCCTTTTGTTACTCAATATGGCTTACAAGAAGAGTTTGAAAAAGTACAACATCAAAAAAAGCAAATGATACTAGCGGAAGATTATGTTATTCAAGATAATTTATTGTATTTTTATCTTGTTGAAACAAACTAAGATTTGGTATTTTAGACATCAATACCAAAGAAATTATCTATGTTTCAGAGCCTATTGCAGTAGTGGAAAGAGATGATAGTTTTACTCAGCCTTAGAGATTTAAAAGTCTCAGAAAAATAAGGTGTATATCTTAGATAGTAATCATACGTTGCATATTTTTGAAAGAGAAGAATAACTTTGACCAGCTGTATATTATCCAACAAGGAAGGCACAAGTTGTTAAAACAGTTACTTCTAAAGTAATAAAGTAAGTTAGTTGAAAAACTTAACTTAGGTAAGTTTGTTAAGAAAATAGGAAGTTATCAAGTTTACGAAAAAGGAGAAGTGTTTTATAGGGGCTATGACAAAAACAGATTTAGAAACACTAAAAAGTACAGGAAAATTAACAGCTTCCTCTGAAACATTCACTTCTCCAACTCTTTCATATATTAAAAACACTGGTTATAATGGGACTGTGTAAAGTTTCAGATGAAAACAGGAACAATAGAAAAACTAAAAAGAATAGGTACAGTAAAAAATCAGATTCTGGAGGAAATAATGAAAAGATTTTGGAGATTTATCGATAAATAAAAAGACTGGATACAAGAAAGTACTTTGTTCAAAATAGAAGGTACTAGGTTAGGAACTCCTCAAGTAAATATTGGATTGGGAAAAGGTAAAGAGTAGAAATATTTAATGAAAACATCATCAATTTTCAAATAGTAAAAATAATGAAAAGCATACACAAAAAGAACAGTTAGAAATTATAGAAAAGGTATTCATTAAGAGACTACCTGAAAGTGCTTTAATAAAAACAACATTAAATTATTGGATTATAAAGAATTGCAAGAAATATTAGACTGGTATATAGCTAAAAATGATTATATCTCATTTGAAACTATTTTTGGTTTTTTCTCGTTAGAGTTGGATATCAAAAGAAAGGGAAAAGTTGTATCAAAAATATATTTTAGAACAATCTCATTATGCTCACGAAGAGATGGCAGGAGTGCCTGTCAGACTATTTTTAACAACAATACTGAAAAACATTCCAATCCTATTAAAAGCATTAAAAATATTCCTGAGTATTTGAGACGACGACGACTTCAAATATCCTTATGTACGAAAAATCATTTATGCTATAGGAGCTCAATCACAGCCTGAGAGTCTTTTTAGCTTTAGAAAAATTGGCATCTGGGACGAATGATATACAAATCAAAAGGAATGGCTTTTGCACCAGTTAGAAAAGAAAAAGGAGTGGGACGATGGGAGTGATGATAGATGATTAGGCATGGAGTAATAAACTTACGCCAGCTATGGGAGCTACTCCTCAAAGCAGCAAAAATAGAGCAAATACTTTTTGAAACTACTGAAGAAATTACCGATGTTAATGGAAAAACAGGAAAACTCATCGTAGGAAAAAGACGCACAAGGTAAAAATCGTTTTGAAATAGCCGACAGTGCTAATGAGGTTACTTTTACCTAATAAAATTGCTAGAAAGTTACAAAAATTGCAGAAAAAGAAAGCTCTCTCCAAGTTAGTTGACAGTAAAATACGCCTCTAAGGCGTATTTTTATATCTAAACTATAATTTTATCTATTCTATCCTCTTTTATGAGTTTGTAAAATCTTTCAAAGTTTTTATTTTTCGTATATGTAAAAAATCACAAAGATAGTATTTTTATTTGAACAGGGTAAAAATTACTTTTCTTTTTTTCAGAATTGTATTGGAAAAATAATTGCAGAAAGTATTAATTTGTCGTATTTCATAAAAATCACAAAATTAAGTGAGACAGTATAAATATTTATTTTTCAGAGTTGTAAAAAAATCCTAAAATATTATGTATCTTTGCCTTTTTAAAAGTAAGTTATGGCATAAGCCTAACACAAAAATATAATTTAGGAAACAAAAAGCCTAAAATATTCTTCTTTATAGAACACTTTTTACAAGAAGCCTATTGCGTATTAATAAACTCAGAGAGGATATTAACGAAATTATAAAGGAATTAAAAAAATTAAGATGTATATAAAAAAATATAAATCAACTGCATTTTTTTACTAGAAAGAACTATTAAATTTACCTAAAGAAAAATGAATGGGTAGAATTCAAAAATAGTAATTCTGATCCTAAAATGATAGGAGAGAGAATATCAGCATTAGCTAATAGTGCTACGCTTTGTGGTATTCCTCATTCCTATATAGTTTGGGGAGTAGATGACGATACACATCACCCCCATAGGGTACAACCTTTAAAGCCTTCTATGAGCAAATACAAGCAACAAGAATTAGAAAGTTGGCTTTTTACAAAAATTAGAACCAAAAATAGATTTTTGTTTTTGAATTCAAATACCGAGATGTGGATATGGTTGTATTAGAAATTCAACCTGCCACACATAAAACCTGTTCGTTTTGATGGGGTAGAATATCTACGAATAGGCTCCTATACAAAAAACTCACGAATTTCAGAAAAAGAAAGAGAACTCTGGCGAGAAATTAGATAAAGTACCTTTTTGAAAAACAGTTAGCAACCGCCCCATAGAAGGACAAAAAGGTACTACAGTTGTTGAGATTTTAGCAAATATTTTTGATATGACATATCAGCCTTTGCCTCAAAATCAACAAAGTATTTTTGAAAAATTAAAGATGAAAAACTTATTACGAGAGTGATGCATTATGGCAAATTACCAATCTTGGAGCTATTTTATTTGCTAAAAACTTATCTGATTTTGATCATTTAGCAAAAAGCTATAAAATTATTCGTTATAAAGCTAATGACAAATTTTTCTACACTAAAAGAAATAGAAAGCCCATCAGGATATGCTGTGAGGCTTCGATTTTATAATGAATAGTATTAAAGCTCTTTTGCCATCGTGTGAAGAAATAGGATTAACCTTTCGTAAGGAAAAACACTTATCCAGATATAGCTTTGCGAGAATTAGTTGCTAACGCCTTGATACATCAAGATTTTTAGTATAACAGGTGCTTCTCTATGGTAGAGATATTCTCTCATCGTATAGAAATCACTAATCCAGGGTCACCTTTGGTAGAAGTTAGTCGCTTTATGGATAAACCTCCTCGAAGTAGAAATGAGTATCTTGCTTCGTTAATGAGAAGAATAAACATTTTGTGAAGAGCGAGGCTCAGGAATAGATAAAGTGATACGACAAATAGAACTTAATCAAATGCCAGCTCCTTTATTTGAGGATTTTGAGGTGATTATACAAAAGCTGTATTATTTACTTATAAAGAATTTTTCAAATATTAGTAAAGAAGAACGACTACGAGCTTGCTATTGGCATTGTGTATTCAAATATATTCTACTAGAACAAATGAGTAATGCCTCTTTACGGGAACGTTTTGAAAATAGTGTTAGCGTACCAATGATTAGTAAAATAATAAAAAGAAGCACAAGAAAAAGGCTTATTAAGATTTTTGATGAAGAAGCAGGTACTAAAGCAATGAAATATATTCCTTTTTGGGCATAATTTGTAACCGTTGCTAACCAAAAGCCTATTTTAAGAAGATAAAAAGTGTATTTTTATTTTAAAACACTGAAAATAAGGTGTTTATTTAAAAATAATTTGCTTAACCAGTTGCTTAACCAAAAAGCCTATTTTAAGAAGATAAAAAAGTGTGTATTTTGTAGTAAAATAACAAAAACATTTAATAAAAATAGATTTTTAATACTAAATTATAAAAAAATCTATTTAGGATGAATATAAAGATGTTATTATTTATCTTATTGAATATCTGATTTTTAGTTTTTTTATTTTTGATAAGATAGAAGTTTTTCATAATTTTTGTTTTTAAGTTGAGTATTCGACTTAATTGTCTGATAGAAGTAAATCAATGAGATTTTTTTATAAAATATACGATATGTCAAATATACAAATATATTTTTGCATTTAAAAAGTTCTATAATTTATGAGTTCAAAGTTTTTTTACTAATACCGAAAGAAATACCTTATTCAAAAAGTTTGAGGGTATTATTCAAGCAATGAAACCAGCTACTTTCAAAGCTGTTTCAGCTTATTTTTCGTTCTTCAGGCTACTTCAAAATGCGTGAAATGCTAAAAGAAGTAGAAGAAGTTAAGATATTAGTGGGTATCAATGTAGATACTCTTATAGCTGATGCTCAAAAAGAGGAATTCTTTACTTTAAAAATTCGGATAAAACTAAAAGAAGAGTTTGAAAAGTGGTTTATTGAGGATGTAAAAAGAAGCTCAATATTCTAAAGAAGTAGAAGAAAGTATCTTGCAGTTTATTCAAGATATTGTAGATAAGCGTATTGAGTAAGTGGTACATAATAGTCAATCTATTCACGCTAAATTCTATATAATTTTGCCCAAGAACATAGTGAATACACTGATGGTTGGGTAGTTATGGGCTCTTCTAACCTTACTGATGCAGGTATTGGTAGTAAAAAGCTCCTAACTATGAATTGAATATAGCTTTAAAAGATTTTGATGATGTAGAATTTGCAAAAAGAGTTTGATAAACTATGGGAAGACTCTGATGTATTACTTCCTGCTGATGTAGACGGACTAATTAAGAAAACTTATATTGGGCAAGCGTTTACTCCTTTTGAAATATTTATAAAACTACTTATAGAGTATTTTTGGAAAAATATAGATTACGACCCTAATACAGTGGGCGACTTACCTTCAACCTACAAAAAGTTAAGTTATCAAATAGACGCTGTAAACCAAGGGTTTGAAAATGCTACAAAAAGCACAATGGCTTTTTCTTAGCGATGTGGTTGGGTTAGGAAAAAGCAGTTATAGCCTCGATGATAGCCAAAACGTTTTTGTATAGCTAATGGTTTTACTAAACTAAAATATTAGTAGTTACTCCTCCAGCAGTAGAAAAGAACTGAAGCAAACTTTTTAAACTTTTTAGGTTAGATAAAGAAATACTAAGTTTATCACTAATGGTAGTCTCAATAAAATAGTAGATGAAAAGGATTTGGATAACTATTGGGAAATAGATGAATATGATTTAATTTTAGTAGATGAAGCGCATAAATATCGCAAATCATAGATCGCAAGGTTTTGATTACTTACAACGAATTTGTAAAACCCCACGAAAAAGCTGAAGGACTTATAGAGGAGATAAGAAAAAGTAATACTTATTTCAGCAACACCTCTTAATAATCGTCCGGAAGATCTATATTATCAAGTACAACTATTCCAAGATATTCGTACAAGTACTTTAGAAAAAGTAAATAACTTTGCAAAACTTCTTTGCTCCATTGATTCGTGAATACAAAGATATTATGAATACTACCACTCCTGATATGGGAAAAAGTAAGGAATATCTATAAGCAAATTCGTGAAAAAGTAATTGCTGAGATTACAGTGCGCAGGACACGAAAAGATCTTAAGAAATATCCTAAGTATTTAGATGATTTAAAAAGAGCAAGGTATTATTTTTCCTGAAATTGCACCTTTACAAACTATTGAATACCAATTTGATATTCCTCTTGGTAGATTGTTTTATGATACAATATTTAACTTAACAGATGATGATAAAATAGGTTATTATCGTTATCAGGCTATTCGCTTTTTAAACAAAGAGATACAAGAAAAAAATACTATGAAAAAGCTGAATTAGTATCTCAATCGTTAGCGGGTATTATGAAAACTTTAATGGTGAAGCGTTTGGAAAGTAGTTTCGTAGCATTTAAGAAAACATTAGAGAACTTATTAAAAATCAACCCAACGGATGATTGAAATGTTTGAAAAATGATAGAGTTTATATTGCGCCTGACTTAAATATCAATACTCTATATGAAAAAGGATTTTCAGAAGAGGAAATAGAAGCTATGATCTTTGAGAAAAACACTAAAAATGCAAGAAATAATATCTTTTCAGCTGATGATTTTAATCCTGAACTCTTAGAAGGATTAAAAAAGATGCAAGTTCACTGAAAACACTTTTTGAAAAATGGCAAAAATAAAGAATGACCCTAAAATAGATAAGTTATTTAGTATTTTTAAATAGTATTTTTGCTTGATAAAGAAAAAGAATCCTTCGCAACAACTAATTATTTTTACAGAAAGTAATGACACAGCTGATTATTTAGCAGAAAAACTTTCTGAAAAAGTAGAAGCTGAGAAAAATATTAAAGGTTTCTTTCAGAAAATAGAAGCAAAATATTTGATGATATTCAAGCTAACTTTGATGCGAACTATACAAAAGAACGAAAAATGATTTTGCAAATACTGATCACTACCGATGTGCTTGCTGAGGGTATCAACTTGCATCGTGCCAATGTATTGTTAAATTATGATACCCCTTGGAATGCTACTAAGCTAATGCAACGACTTGGACGTATCAACCGAATAGGAAGTGAAGCAGGGATTGTGTATAACTATATTTTTTACCCTTCAGCACAAGGTGATGAAGAAATAAAGTTGTACAAAAATGCTTATGTTAAACTGCAAGGTTTCCATTCTGCTTTTTGGAGAAGATGCACAAGTATTCTCTAAAGAAGAATTAGTAGAACAATTTGAACTTTTCAAAGAAGGAGGTGAAGGAGAAGAAGACAAACGTTTGCACTATCTACGCTTTATCCGTGAATTTAAGGATAATAGCCCTAAAGAATTTAAAACGTATTTCTAACATTCCTTTCAAAGCCCGTACAGCTCGTAAAAATGAAAAACACTCCATTTGATGATGTAAAAATGGTTCTATCATTTTTATGAAATCACCTTATAAAACTGAATTTTATAGAGTGAATGGAAAAGAAGAAATAGAAAGTATTGATTTTTGGAAGCAGCCGAACGCTTCGAAAGCTACTGTTTCGGAGAAAGGTTTTGAGGTGCCTGCATCTCATTATAAAGATGTAAATTTGGCACAAAGTAAGTTTGAAAAATGATACCATACAAGCTAATATTGAAACTGTAACTCCGACTGATAAAGCAGATGGAAATACAATGCAAGCTAAAAATTCTTACGTGATATAAAAGGGACTTTTAAATAACGAAGAACTAAAAATAGCTTGCGATCAGCTTATCAAACTTATTGACAAAAGGTACTTTTTACAAATATACCTACTGATGTAAAAGAAGATACGACAGCAGTTAGATAAACAAAAATAACATTTGGAAATGCACAACAACTTATTCTGAATTTAGCTAATAAATACGCAGTATCATCTTTTGATAGTATAAAAATAATAAGGAAAAAGCATTGGATATATTACCCGAAATAGTGATCACTGAAACATTTATCAAATAGTATGAAAGATTTAAGACAAATACCTCATCAGCTTATTCTCAGGAAGATTGGATTAGCTTCTTGAAAAACTTTTTGCTCATAGTTCAGGTACAGGAGCTATATTGCAGAAACCCTCAAAGAATAGATCTTCCTAAAAGTGAAAAAGTGAAAGAAGCTTATGAATTAGGTAATTATGAAACTACCGAAGGAGACTTATAGGTATCTACCAAGTAAATATCAGTGAAGATATGTTGCTTTATCGCAACAAAGTAGGACTTCGTCAATTGATGAAGAATATCTATAAATACAATGTAGATGGTGTGTTAGTAGTTTTTGTACAAGAAAAGAAAATGGCGATTGTCATTTATTTCTGAAATCATAAAAAGAGGTAGATGAGAAAAGGTAAGATTATTAAGGAAATTACCAATGAAAAACGCTTTTACCTACCTGTTAGGAGAAGGAGAAAAAGACAAAAACAGGCTACAGATAGACTTCAACTTTTAGTAGGAAAAAGAGCTCGTTAGAAGATTTTAAAAATGCCTTTGCAGTAGAGGCACTTAATAATGATTTCTTTGATAGATATAAGGATATTTATGAAGATTTTGTACAACATATTACAGGAGTTCGCTACGAGAAAAAGGGGAATAAGTATATCGAAAAATAAAAACATCAACCTCATCCTAACTTTGATGGTTACAAAGATTATAAAGGTTTTTCTACAACTTTACATCCTGATAGTGAAACCAAACCTTTCAAAAATAAAGAGTTTCAAAATCTTTTTGGAGGAAATGAAAAAGCCGTTCGTGATTTTGTAAAAAGAATGATGGGGCGTATTGTCTTTTTGTACTTTATACAGAAAAAAAGGCTGGTTGGCAGTACCTAAAGGTAAAAATTGGGGAGAAGGTAATTATGATTATTTATATCAATTGTACAAAGAAACACCTAAAGAAGACCAACCCTATTTTTATGAAAAAAATATTTGGTGCCATTATTTTTGAATGTTTTACAGATAAAAAAGTCAGAGAGTGAAAACAAATGACTTGCGTTTTCCTTATCTTAATGGTGGGTTATTTGATAAAACACAAGACCAACACTTTGATAAGGTAAATTTGCCTTACTCTATTTTTTACTGAACTTTTTTGATACCTTTAACTCCTACAACTTTACCGTCTATGAAGATGCTCCTAATGAACATACTGTAGCTGTAGACCCTGAGATGCTAGGGCATATCTTTGAAAACCTTTTGGAAGACAATAAGGATAAAGGAGCTTTACACACCGAAGGAGATTGTACATTATATGTGCAAAGAAAGTCTAAAAACCTTTCTACTTTCTAAAATAGTTACAGATGATAATCAATCAGAAAAAAAGTAAAAAGATGTTATTACAAAAATAATAGAGCATCAACCCCTTAATGAAGAGGAAAGAAACTATGTAAAAGAAAAAAAGGGAATGTTATCACCACCTCTTTTAGAAAATGTAAAAATATGTGATCCAGCTATTGGATCTGGAGCTTTCCCTATGGGACTTTTTGCAAGAAATATATTATATTAAAAATCACCTTGCATCAATTAGGAGTAGTAATAACAGAACAAACTGATGCTCAGATTAAAAACATATCATTGAGAAAAAAATATCTATGGGAGTAGATATTGATGCAGGAGCAGTAGATATAGCTTTCGCTTGCGCTTTTGGTTAAAGCTTGATAGTAGATCAACAACTTCCTCAGCCACTTCCAAACTTAGACTTTAAAAATTATGCAAGGGAATAGCTTGTTAGAACGCTATCAAGGAGTAGATTTAAGTGCCTTAGATAAAGGTGATGTCATAAAAAAATCCAAACGATAAAGATTCCATCAATTATGGTGAAGAGTTTATAACTTCTCAACAACAACCACTTTTTGATAAAAACACATAAAGAGCTGATACAACAACTTATTACTGATTATTTCTCTTTAACAGAGGATAAAAAAATCTAAAACGAAAAGAAATAAAATGAATTAATAGAAAAAGGAATACACTCTATTTTCCATAAAGAAAAGGGTGAGGTAAACAAAAAATCAATGCTTTTTTTATAAAATTTGGCATTACTTCCGAAGAAGACTTAGCTGAGAAACTCCAAAAGGTACTCTTACCTCAAAAAGGGAAAGAGTATAAAATCTATATGGCTAATAAGAAACGCCTGTTAGAACTTGATTACATGAAAACGAACTTATCAGTTTCCAAACCAAAATAGAACGTCCTTATTTCCTTTGGCATACTTATTTTGGTGATGTAATTAAAGGGCAAATAATTTAGACAACTCAGGATTCGATATTGTCATTGGTAACCCACCGTATGGAGCTAAACTTTTACAAAGAAGATAAAGAGGCTTTAAAGATATATATTTCAGCTCAAACTATTAAAGGGAGTACAAAAAGGTTCATTAGATACATATACGCTTTTTATAGAATTGAGCTATAATTTATTAAAGAAAGGAGGAAATTTAGTTTTATAGTACCTTTAAGTGTAACCTCTTCAGATGCTTTATCTGGATTACATAACTTATTGATTAACAACTGTGAAGTAATAAAAGATAAGTTCTTATGGAACAGGCCTAAAAGAGTTTTTGAAAGTGCAGAGCAACAAGTCTCTATTATATCATTTTTAAAAACACAAACAAAGGCTAAAAGAAATTTTTAATGACAGGAATTAACAAAAAGATATTCCAATGATTCTTTATGGGTACTACTAGATAACCTAAAGTTTTCTAATGCTATAGGACTTTTTATCTTATGGAAGAATTCCTAAGATAGGAACTAATACTGAACAGGCTATACTTCGCAAATTACTAAAAAATTAATAGCTTATTATCTGATCTAAAAACAGAGAAAGGTAACTCTATCTACTACAGAAAAGCAGGAGGACGATACTATAAAATTATAACAAAAGAGCCAACAGAATCAAGTGCTGAAGGAAATATAATCATAGAAAATAAGTATTTAGATTTAGTGGGAGCTATATTATCAAGTAATCTTTTTCTATTGGTTTTGGCTCATTCATTCTGATTGGCACAATATGAGAACTTCTGAAATAGAAATTCCTATTCCATATAATAATTTTGATGATAAAACTTTGGAACAAATATCAGAACTCTATAATATTTATCTTGCTGACTTAAAAAGAATGCTAAAAAGACTGTTACAGGGTTAAATATATTTGTAGCAAGGAAATCAAAAACATATCATAGACCAAATAGATGACCTTATTTGTCCTTTGTATGGTCTTACTCAAGAAGAAACAAACTTTATAAAAAAACTATGAAATTGAATTTAGACTATCTGATAATGATTAACAAAAAAAGTGAGTTAAAAACTCACTTTTTGCTTCATATTCTTCTTTTGATATAATACTTTTTAATATTAGGATCTATTATTTTTATCTCTTCATACGTTAGGTTATAAAGTTTATAGACTAAAATATCTATTTGATTTTCTAAACTTGTAGTATTAATTTTAGAATTTTCATTTTTTTAATTTAAGTATTTGTTCTACTAAAGTAATAATGGGTTGTTGTAATTTTTCATTAACTAAAAAGAAATTGGTAGATTATTAATTTCATAGCTATTTACATTACTATTAGTACTAAAACAACGAAAATACCAATTTATTAGCTTTGAATTTAAAACACCTAAAATATACATATTATTTGCTCCTTTTTATAGGAAGAATATAATTACAAGAATTTGCTAAAAATATATTTTTAGGTACAATTGTAGCTATGATTCGTATTTCATCATTAGCTCCAGTCATCCCTTGTAAAAGCAATTCTTTCATAGCAGAAATGTTTTAGATTTATTAGATTTATTAAAATCTTTACTATATGACTTTTTATCTAAATAATCTATCTCTCCTTGACTAGTTTCTATAGTCCAAAAAAATATCTTTTGTACAGAAGCTCCTTTTTAATATTAATGGATTATTAATATTTTTGTGAAAGTATCTTTTTGTGAATAGTCATATTAAGCTCTCCTTCAAAACAATATAAACCTACTTTTTAGTATTTAATTGAACTTTGACAAGAATAGGTGAGATTTTCTTGTTTTTATTCTTGGGATAGATAATAACTCTCTATCTAACATTCTTATTTCTTCAGCAGTAAATGAAGTAGTAACCCCTTGCTCTTATTCTTATCTTCCCAAGTATGAATGATAAAAGATTTATTTTTCTATTGCATTTTTAATTAATACAATACAAAACACTCATTTTTACAGATTCAAAAACTCTTTTCTTTTTATTATCTCGCTCAGGAAACGAGTCAATAGTAAGAATTTGAGTTTTTAAGAGTATATTCTCGTAATGATTTAGCTTGTTTATCTGCTAAAAAGAATTCTGAAAAATATAGCAAACAATTCCATTTTTCTTACTAAGCATTTAAGAGCACTTGCTAAAAACAACTTATAAGCATTCAGTTTTTCCATCAAAAGCAATGGTTAAATCTTCTTGTTTTTCTCAATTCTTCTATTTCTCCAAACCGAGTTGCTTCATATACAAAATACGGTGGGTTACCAATGACAATATCGAATCCTGAGTTGTCTAAATTATTTGCCCATTATTGTTTTTATTCTTTTTGATTATATTTTATGGGTTTAATCAAATTTATTTATACAATGATTTATGGATATATTCGGGTAAGTTCCGATAAACAAACGATAGAAAATCAACGTTTTGAGATTAAAAACTTTTTGTAAAAAGAAGCTCTAAAAGTAGATACTTGGATAGAAGAAACCATTAGTGGCACTAAAGATGTAGATAAGCGAAAATTGGGGGCTTTTACTTGCTAAAATGCAAAAAGGAGATATTCTTATTTGTTCAGAGCTTTCCGGGTTTAGGGCGTAATTTACTTATGATAATGGCAATCCTAAATGAGTGTATGAACCGCGATATTCAGGTGTGGACTATCAAAGATAATTACCGCTTAGGAAGAGACATTAGTAGTAAAGTATTAGCTTTTGCTTTTGGTCTATCCGCAGAAATTGAGCGAAACCTTATTAGTCAGCGGCACCAAAGAGGCGTTAGCACGCAAAAAGGCTGAAGGAGTATTTATAGGTCGCCCTAAAGGAAGTCTTTCAAAAAAAGTTAAGCTAACAGGAAACGAGGATAAAATACGGAAGTATATAAAAGCAGGGTATGTCTCAGCGTGAAATTAGCTTAAAACTAAAAAGTTTCTAAGGGTACTGTAAATCGTTTTATCAAACGTGAAAAACTACATATTTATTAATATTGATAAGGTATAATTAAACAATCATTTTTATAGTTTTATATTTATTTGAAAAAGGTACAAAATATCATAGATTAATCAATATAAATACTCTTTTTAATAATTTTTTAGTTCTTTCCAAAGAAATTAAATTTTAAGAAGATTATCACGGATAAGTTCAAAAAGTTCTTTTTGTTAGTAGAATTTAATATCGTTTTGGAGCCAATTTATTTCTATAATACCTACAGAGTTTTTTGCAACGAAAAAGATAGTATTAATTCTGTCGTATTTCATAATAAAATTATATTTAAATAGCCGTTTTTTGGATAAACTCTCTTGTATCTTGTGACTTACTTCATTGCTTATAAAAATGCTTTTTCTCTCTTCTAAGGCATCATCAATCATATTTAAAAACCTCCGGAGAAACTTGTACACTATCTTTTGTGTTAGTAATGATTTCAAAATTCAAATTTTCTAATGCTAATTTAGCCTTATCCAAAAGAAACGCATTTTGGAGGTCGGATAGTAAGTGTTTTCACACATATAATTTTTATTTTTAGTGAAAGTATGATTTTTGTAAAAATACCTTTTTAGAGAGGGAGTCCTTGATAAACATCAAGGGACTTTTTATTAATTTATTGACGAGTTAGATTGTATTTATATTTATAATATAATGTAACATTATATTTTTGAATTTCTAATGTTTTTCAATATATTTAGGGTCTTTTTGGTCTAATTTTGAAATTCTTCTAAGTATTTTTCCCTCAAATCTCCCTATATTATTAACCAAAGGGTAAAACTAGTATTTTCTGCTATTAATCTATTATTTTCAATAGAATAAATAGCTAATGGAGTATTATCATTTTTATTTATAATTTGATTTCTCTTGTGATATAAGATGCTTCATTTAAAAATTACTTGTCCTCCAACATTGGTTATTTTTAAATTTTTCAGCATCAAACACTATTTTTACTTGATAAACACTAAAATTAGTTTCCAGGACTTCCAAATATAGCTCCATATGTTTTGAAAAGTTCAGAGACTTTTTGCTTGTTGATCTGGTTTTTTCTGCGATAACTTCCACATTTCCTACCCAAGTTCCAATAAGTAAATTATTATTAGAATTTCCTCATTAGAATTGTTATCGTCAGATTTTGAGCAACTTACTACTCCTACTATAGCAATAGTAAATAATAAAATTTTTTTCTTATCATAATTGTGAATTTAAAAATAATGTTATCTTGCGCAAAGTTAAAAAGTTTTTTAATTGTCTAATTTTTTTCTTGTAAAAATTCATTTTCTTTAATTTTTATTTTTCTCTGTTTTTGGTTAGTATTCCAAATATTTTTTTCTATCTCATTCATTAATAATGTTTTCTCTTGTTTGACTACTTTACTTTCCTATACAGAATATAAAGTCTGCCTACTAAATATCTGTTTATTAATTAATTATATTGTTTTTTTGTGGTATGTAAAAACACCAACCAAAAATAAAGAAATTAAGGTCAAATAAGGTCAAAAATATTTTGTTTTTGAGTTTTTAGAAAAGTGGTTTTTCCCTCTGTGCAAAGTTACGTATTCTTCGTATTCTAACAAAATTTTTATATCACATCTTACAAACTTAGAATTTGAGAAGATAAAAATTGCTAATAATAGAGTTACTCTGAATTTTATCAATGAGTTAAGAATCTTGCATTTTATAGAATAGTTGTCATCATAAAAATGATTAGATATTTGTAGGAAGCCCCCTAATTTTTATATAACAAGATATTCAAAGCCTCATCAATATGAATAAATAGAATTAATCCTTAAAAATATTCAAAAATGGCTGAGACTTTTTAATTTTCAATATTAGAAAATTGTTATTACTTTCTAAAAGTCCAAAAACAGCAAAAGCAATAAGTATCTTCTCCAAAATCGAATTTTTCCTTTGTTTGTTTATCTCCTGCTAAATCAATTTTAAATCTATATTTACCATTTTCTCTAAAAATGAGATATTTTTGTCTTAAACTTCTCTCCCGTTTCTTTGTTCACTCTCTCTTTACTTCTGTTTCTTCAATTTTTAGCTTTACCATAGATAACAATATAGTCTCCTTGATATTCGAGCTTGTTTTTAACAAGTTAGATATATGAACTCTTTTTATTGTATTTACTTCTTGAGTTCTATTTTTATTGTTTATAGACTTTTTAGGGTTATTATTTATTTCTTGTTTACTTATTAGAGATTCAGTATTTTGTTTACGAAGTAAGTTTTAAAGCATTTCTCATATTCATCTCTATTAGAAACTTTAATCGTTCTTCATCTACTTCCTTTTTACTCTCTATAAGTCTTATAACCTCTTCATTAGATATAAGTTCTTCATAGAAAGAACAACCTTCTGAATGGTTTTCTTTTATTCACCCTAAAAAGTTTTCTTTTGTTGTCTTACAATGTGAACAGGAGCTTTCACAACACTCAGGACAATATATTTTAAAACGATGTAATTCATCTTTATATTGTTGAACTGTTATATATTCTTCTGTTTCTTTTATATATGCTGTTTTCATATCTTTGTGTTTAATTATTAAATGTTATTATAGCTCTTTTAGAGCGACTTTCCAACAATAGGAGATATTGTGCTATCATTTATTATTTCTTCATAATTTGAAATGAAAGCGTCTGATATTTGAATTGTTATTTCTCCCATCTTAAAAAGTTTGATTATGTACAACTATATCTTCTGGAGTTATTAGTAAAAACATAAATTAAAATCTTTTTGTGTTCTGTATAATCAAAAACACTCTGGATTTAGAGAAACTTTTAGGATTTATTTCTTCAATAAAAATTATTTTCAAATTTTGCAATAACTATCAGTAATAGCTTATAATTCTGAAAAAGTAACATCATCAATATCAATATTGGAGAAGCGAAAGATTGCTCTAATCTTTCTATCCTTTTTAAACTTTTAAAATATGTTAAATAAGCGTTATCGTAAAATGGATTTAACCTTTCTAATGATTGTCCTTTAAAAATCTTTTTGAATCAAAAACTCTCTTTCCCTCTATATAAACAGAAAAATGATTGTCCTTCTGAAAAACATTCAATTAACTCAAAAAGCTATTTGTTTAGAAACATTATCAATTTGGTTTGATATTGTATAAGTAAATAGTGCTTCTGATTCATCATTTACCGATGGAGATGTTACAATTTCTAATTCATTACCATAGAGTTGAGTTATTACCCTTAGTTTTGTATCAATCTGACTTAATGAGAAAAATTTTTATCTCTACATCATTAAATTCTTTTCCATTTTTCAAAAATAATATCTACTTGCTTTTTCAAAAAGGTTGTGGGACAATCTTTAGATTTTAACATCATCAATATCTCTAAAATTGATACCATTTATATTAAGAGTTAAATGCGGTTAAACTTTCTATCAATCAGTTATTTCTCCTAAAATATCACCTTTATTTATTAAAAGCATCTAACTTATGTATTTCTTCAGATGAGCTACTGACAGAAAAAGTCATATTAATCTTTATGTCTTTACCTTCTATCCCTGTAAGATTTTTACAATATTTTTCCCTATTGAAGAATCTACTTCTATTTCTGATTTCAATCCAAAATTACCTATAAACTCAGAATAGACCTCAGAAGAAATATCTTTATTTTCAAAGCTCTTTTTGATATTCTTCTTGAGATATTCTATTAGCTCTTCAAAGAGTTTTTCTCCTGTAAGAGAAATAGAATGTATCTTTTGCTTTATCTAATTTGATTGACTTGGTAGTAGATATATTAGAGCTACAAAATAACATTCTTTACCATTTTTCCCCTATTTTATTTCTTATTTTTATTAAAAATGACCTGAATATTGGTATCCCTCTAAACCATATCCAATAAATAAAATACTCTTAGTAGCAATTATTCCTTTGATAACACTCCAAATTGTATTTTGTTCAGTATCTTTACTAAAAATTATTATAATCTGACTCTGTTATAATTATAGAATCAGGATTTGATAAATCTCCATGTATTTTGAAAAGATTTACCTTCTTAGCATCTATGTAGTGGAGTATGATTGTCAGAGAAAATTACATTTAGTTTACTGCTACCATATACACTTTCAAATAAACTATCATAATTAGTTGTTATTATATTTCTGAAATGAGGTGATTTGAGAAATAATCTTATGGAGTTTCTGTTGATAAAAATCTCTGTGAAAGTATAAGGTTTGATAATATAATTTCTATTCCCTTTAAGCGTACAAATTTCATCTGTCAAATGAGATAGGTCTGATTCTTCTCCAACTTCTTCTTTTTCTAAAGGAGTTAGACCTTTGTATAGAATCTCCCTAAGTTGTACTCCTGATGGCAAACCAGCATACAAAGACAAGCCAGCTCACCCAAAGAACCACCTCGCCTTTACTTATAGTCTCAAATAGACTTTCTTTATACATATTCTCGATAGATTCCATAACAATGATTACTTTGTTTTGTTTAATGATTTCTATGTTTACATTCCAAGCGTTTTGCAAGAGTTTCCACTTCCTAGTTCTTTTCCTCTTGCTTTTTAAATCTTTGTCTTTTGTTTCTGCAAATTTCTCATAGTACATCTCTATTAATTTATTTCTTAATATAGGCTCATCTATTAACCTTATAGTTTTCAAAATATTCTCTTTATTGTTGTCATCCTCTTTATCATTGCTTATTCTGTTTAGCTTCTCAATAATATTAGTAATTTTTGTTTTAGCAAATTCTCCTATAAGATATTCCATAAGAAAGAAACTTACTAAAGATGTTGTAATGTTAGCTCCGAAAGTGCAAAATCCATTTCACCACCCAGAACAGGACATTTTCTTTTGGTATATCTGATAAGATAAAAAGGAGAGTGGGTACAAAATAGAATGTTAATCCCTTTTATGTTATCTATATTACCCCTTTTTTAGACTATCAAGACGTTCCAAGAGTTCAAATACAAATCTTCTTTGATATTCAGGGTGAAAATAAAGCTCTATTTCATCAAAAATAATATTGATATACTCATATTTTATTTTTTTCTACTCTGAACTATGTACAGAATCAACATTGAGTATATGATACAATACAGACGGCATTGTATGTAGTAAATGTTGTTCTCCTGAACTAGTACATTTATATTTGATACTGAATCATTATTGTATTGTATCATTCTTTACATTAATAATAAAACGATAGCAACCAATAGGAATTAATTCATCTTTTTAAGATTAGAAGTATCAACTCTTTTAATCCTTTTATAAGGTCATCTATTTTGAGTTCAAAGTGTAGTACTCCATCCTCTTTCTTCTCCCATTTAGAATCATTATCATCTATTAATAAATTAAAGCGTATGATATTAAGTACTTGTTCTTAATTTTAGAGTAATATGACTTTTATCTTCTTTTAAGTTTTTAAGAATATTATAGAAATTTCATTCCCTTTGAAAGGAGGTATATCACTTATATTCTTTATAGACCTCTGAAATCTTTTTAATTTTGCATAGTATATAGTTCATTAAGTCCTCAAAATGAGGTTTTTCTTTTTCTTTATCTTTTCTCTAATATATGATTTTCTTCGTAAAGTTTTTCATATATTTCATCAAAAGTAGCTTTACTACTTTCTACTATTATATTCTCCTTTTCTTTTTATCTTTGTATTTTTAGAATCTAATTCAAAACAAACAGAATCAATTTCTTTACCGCTAAGAATCTCTTTTATTATCAGTTAATAGAATATTTGTTATTAATCTTGTTTTGAGCAAGGTGTAATTCTGAATTTACATTTATATTACCTTCTCTTCTATAAGGATTGATGACTAAAGGAGTTTGATAACCATCATTTTTATGAAATAGAGCAGAAATCCAATTACCTAGAAACCTTCTCATTAAGTCCATATAAAGAATAATTAACAGCTATAGTATAGAAGAAAAATCTTTTAAAACTTCGTCATTTTCCTTCGTTGTTTTAGTCTCATCATTAATATTATAACACTTTACTCAGAGTTTGTTATTTCAATTTCATAGTAATTGTTCCCTATATTATAAAAGATTGCTACTTTCAATCGCTTCTACATCTACCATTTCATCATATGAGATTTTTGACTTATAGCAATCACATAACAAGAAGCATATAAAAGTTCTAACAAACTACTCTTACCGCTCCCCATTCTTTCCTACTAATGCAGAAATCTGTATGTCTAACCCTGATTTTTCGTATAATGTTTCAGGAACAGAGTTTTTACACTGTATTTTTGTAATCTTATTACCTCCTGTCCTTACTTCATTATCATTTTTCATCAAGGAAAGAATAATCATTATAGAATTTGTATATTCTATCTTCTTCTAAGTTCTTTAAGAATCTTGCACTACACCCTTTAAGAGGTCTGATGGCTAATAATTTTAAAAACTCATTCTATTTAAACAATTCCTAACTCTGTTAATATATCTTTTTCAATTTGCTAAGAGGTCGCCTATCAAATTTATCATCTTCATAATGAACCCAAAAAGCCAAGCGGTAAACTTCCTCTTTGCTGAGGTGTGATTTTTATTTTCTAAAGATTCATTAAGAATATCAATGTATTTATCGGAATAGGCTTGACGTGATTTGTATTAAATCTTTCACTTCATCTTCGTGAGCCTGATAGATATTTTCTACCTCAAATATTTTTAATGACTCTTCAAATTTTTCTCTTTTCTCATCGAACTCTCCTCTGAAACCAAATTTAATTTTTATAACTATCATAATCCTTTAGTTCATAGCTGATATTGGATGAAAATTATTTATAGGATATATGGATGAAAATGATATTTTAAATCAGGGTTTTATTTTTCCCTTTTAGATTACTATTACATATATATGGCAACTTGGGAGATTAAGTTGTAAAAAGATAGAGCTAATAATGGATATTGACTTTTAGGAAAACCAATGGTCAAATTCAGGACGAATTATTTTTCTCCTGCTTCTCCCATAACTGTTTTTAGTATACATACGATTACAGTATGGGCAAGTAGAATATCTAATTTTTCAGCTAAATGATAGGCATCATACTCTTTTTCTTCTTTTATAGTAAAATTCTCATAATTAAATATCTTTTCTATTTTGCAGTATACATCATTAAAAATGCTTTTTAGAGTGGGGCAGTTTCTTCAGGAGTATTATTATTCACACTTCCCAATCTTTAAGTCGAAAACTATTAATAGTCTTTTCTCAAAAAGTAGATTCAACTGATATATTTTTAGGAGACTCTCCTAAAATATACTTTATTTTTCTTCTGTTAAAAAGATTTTATTTGTAAATTATTTGAATCAGAAACAGATTTTTAAAATTTTTAGGAGTAAGACATTTAATATGATGCTCCTTGCTTCTATTATATTAGCCTTTAGTAATGTCTATTGGTATCATGAGTTATTATCTTTTTGATTCTGTAATTTTCTATTTCTTTGTCTATCATTTCATTATAAAAGAGTATTATCAGGTAGTAACTCCGGTTATCATCTCTAGAGCTTTTAACTTAATTACTTTTCATCTATCAATTCTATTACCTTTTGGTAACGTTCCAATTCTTCTTCATTTATCTCAGTTTTATTTCTGTTTTCATTAATCCAATCAATTACTTTTTATCTTGCTTTTAGCAAAATCGCCTATTAGTCCATCTTGTATAAAAATGAATCAGCTAATAAGTCTGTTATGTTAGCTCCAAATGTTTTTGAAACCTTTGATGAAATTTGACATTTCCCTCTTCTGGTTTCTCTAAGAATATTACATTATGCTTGGGAATATCAGACAAGGTTAAGGGGTCGTGAGTTGTTAAGATGATTTTGTAAATTAGGTTTAGGGAGTTAGTTCTTCAAAAATAAGGAATAGACTTCAGTATGGTATTAATAAACCTTTTCTTCCACATAGGATGCAAGCCTAAATCTGCTTTCATCTAATAAAAGGATATAGTTATTTTTATTAAATAATGTGGTTGGTTTGGTCTTAAGAAAAAGTATAGTTTTTGAAAAAGAAATTAAGAATAGCAAACTCGCCAGAGCTCATATTTCTATAAACATTAATGCTTATAAATTCATATAAATTTAAATTCTTATCTTCATTTTCTTTAAAATAAGTAACCAAATTCTTAACACACTCTCTATGTAAATCAATAATTGGTTTTATATCATTAAGTTTAGTGTGGATTATTTGGTTAGTAACATCTCTTGGATTTGATATTGGCAATAAAACTTTATCTATTTCATTGAATAGTTGATAATATAATCTTTCATCAAAAATCTTATTTTTTCCTACCTCTATTAACATAAGAATTTTTCAAGGAAAAAGTAAGAATAAATGTTCTGCACTAAGTTTTTATTAGTAAATAACTCTTCTTTTTAACTTCTCCTTCCTCTAAATAAAAATTTCCAGCATCTTCTTCTAACATTCTACATATTACTGATAATATAGACCGTATAATAAAAATTTTTAAAATATATTTATTAACCTCATCTTGATTTATTACATTATTATTTTCATCAAAAATTCTGTATTTTATACCAATCTCTTCCTTCCTCTTCTAATTTTTCTCTTTAATTTGAGGTTATAATACCTCTAAAATTGTGATGGTGTATTCCAAAAATCTATTATCTAATGAAAGGTCTCTAAATATTAAATCTACTTTATCATATTCTGATAATTTAAAATGCTCTAAAACTTTTTAAAAGACATAGAGCTCATAAATTCAATTATTCTAAGAGTATTTTTGAATTTCAACTCTTGGTGTAACTTATACTTCCAACCCAGCCCATTAGTACCTTTTTATCAATTTCATCTAAATCTTCCTTTTATATATTCATCTAAAGATATATCATATTTATCTAATTCATAAAAGTTTGAGTTATATTTTAAATCAAAATGAGGGGAATAATAAATAGATTGATAAGATTCTCTTTCATTTACTTGTCTTATTTCATGAAGAAGGATTCTCTTCTAAAAACATCTATGGGATGTAGTAGAACATAATACCCTCGTTTCTCCTTCTATTTCTACTAAAACGACTACCTTATTATGTGTAAAAAGCCATCTGATTTAGAAAAGATACTTCAATTATATCTAAAATAGAAGACTTCCAACTCCATTTTTCCAACAATAGCACTTAGGAGTTCTATTTTAGAACCACTTTCGAAATGTTGAATAAGTTTGGTATATATTTCTCATTTTTCTATGAGAAATAATTAATCTTTCATCTATTTCTTTTAAATGAATACAGATATTCTCCTCCAAAATTTAGGGTTAGAGGGTTATCTGTTAAATAACTATGTTCTTTTTATATAAATGCTCGCTATCATCTTAATTACAAATTCCTGCAAAGGTACTTCTTATCCAAGAAAAAGCAAGCCTTTCAGCTTGCCTTTTTTGTTCTAAGTGTCTAACTCCTGTAACCGTTGTGCTACATCCTCATACTCTATGCTGTGTATAGACTTTTTTTGATAGAGTTGCTTTTGCCTACTCTTTCTCTTTTTCTTCATAGAGATTGCCTAATAGAAACACTAATGTCTATCAAATCATCATCAGGATTAGAAGTACGCAAAGGTGCTTTTTTAAGGGTTTCTATAGCTAAATCTATTTGATTCTTACCTATGAAACTATTGGCTATTCCTTGCAATGCTTTTAGGAATAAATCACTGTTTTTTAGGTATCTTCTGAAAGTACGAAATTACCTTATCATAGTTCTCACAAAGGTAGTAACAATTCCTGTCAATAGTACTTGTCTTTCATCATATTTGCGAGAAAGCAAATCTTCGTATAACTCAATGATTTTAGGACAATCAGTCTTATCATCCTTCAGAATAAGCGTTTTCTACATAAAAGGAGCTTTTTAGCCTTTCAGAACTCGGATTTAACCTCAAAGCCTTACCAAAGCAATCACTTGACTCTGCATACCGTCCTAAATAATACAAATAGACTCCTTTCAAATCTACTATATCAGATTCATAGGGACTTAAAGGTACTTTATAGAGAGCGGTATCTAATGTAGCAACAGCTCCTTCAAAAATCTCCCTTATAAAAAAATTAGAAATAGCCGTTTCAAGATGAGCTTTCACAACCTTCTTAGGAGAACGAGAGCTTCTGACTAAAGAAAATCATAAGTATTCCTATTCCAAAAGGAATCAAACAGATAGCTATAAACCAAAGGAGAAAGGTCAAACAACCATCGCTATTACCATATTTGTTTTCATCAATAGAAAAAGCCTAATAGGTTTATTCCTTGCTGATAGGAGTTTGACGGTTGCGGTGTGTTTCTGCTTCTTAATAGGTTAGAGTGATAAGTAAGCCCTGTATTAGGAATATTGATAGTGTTATATAGCTGTCCATTGCTACTTAGTCCCAATCTGAAACCACCAGCTCCTACACTCATTCCAACTCCTAATGTACTAAAAATTGAGTCTGAAAGCTCCAAATGATTGACTTCTACGAAAAACGAAACCCCATAATTATTTTACATTAGGATTGAACTCTTTTTATTTTTAACATACTTCCCTATGTTAGGAGTATCTTTAGAAGCAGCTAGGAAAGATATACAACGTGTTATAATGCATATCTGCACTATTTTCTCCTGAAAAAGATGCTATACTATGTTGAGCTAATAAGTTATTTTCTGACTTATTTAGCAACTTTCCTATATTTATTCCATAATTACTATTGTAATAAAGCTCTAATGCTTTTTATCGTCAAAAATCAATAGTAATTTTTCCTCCTTTTTCTGAAACAATCTTATTTATAACTCTTTTCTATTTCAGTTACAAAACTATCATTTTTTTCAGATTGACTTTGTCTATCAAAACGAAAAGTAAGAAGGAGCTTTGTTATAACGAATAACAGTAGTCAAGTCCTCTTGAATTTCATATTTTATTAGAGGCTCTTCTTTTTGAGCAGTTGCTGGTTCTTGCTCTCTTGCATTTTCTTCTGTCTTGATGACAATTTTAGGTTTGTTTTTCTTCTTTTGGAGAAGATATTTCAGCAGATTTAGGAACAGTAGCTCCTGCTATTGTAAATAGTATAATATAAGAAATATACCTAACTATTTTTGTTTTTGCCAAAACTCACATTTTCCTTGAGTTTATCAGAAACTGTGGGTAAAAGAACAACCTCAAGAATTACAAAAGCAATTCCTGTTATAATGCTTTTTTTGAGTAATAACACCTAAACCTGTTATTATGAATAATATTCCTAAAAATATATTTTGCTACTTTCTATAAAATGAATTGTTTTTAAGATTAATAATTTGCTATTATAAGGTTCTCATAGTTTTTAGTAGGAGTTCTTGTTATTTGCTTGGTTTTCAAGTTGAGCTTAAAAATATTTCTTCAGTACCTGATTGTATCCCAATAATCTCGTAGGTGCTCTTAGAGAACTGAATATGGTCTAAATACCCTTTCCTGTTTCTACGATAGTCTCTAATTCTTTTGCCTGTTGATAGGTCTAACCTTACAATTTTACGATTACCCCAATCAAAAGCATACAACTCATCATTAGCTATTACAAGTCTTTCATATCCATTAAAGGGTGTTTTTACAATCTGTTTTGTTGTCAAATTAAGTTTGAACAGACTATTCTTTCTCTCTGATGTTTCAGCATTATATTTTTGTTTGTTCTCCAATAATCTCATTGGTACTTTTAGAGAAGCGAATATGACTTAAAATAATCATTCCCTACCTCTGCAATAGTTTCTATCTCTTTACCTGTTTGAAGGTCTAATTTTACAATTTTATGATTACCCCTATCATAAGCATACGGCTCATTATTAGCTATTATGAGCTTCTCATAAAGATTGCAAGGTAACCTTACAATTTCTTTTTGTAGTTACATTAAGTTTGAATAAATAATGTCCTGAATTTCCTGATTGTATGCCTACAATTTCATTAGTACTGTTTAAGTAGTAAATACCGCTTCCTAAGTATTCCTTACCTATTTCAGCAACGGTTTCTAATTCTTTACCTGTTTGAAGGTCTAATTTTACAATTTTACTATAGGCTACATAAGCATATAGAACACTTGGTTTAGGAAGAATAGTTAAGCGACCTATGCTCTTAGATGTTTCATTGGAAGATAGGATAACTTCTCCTGATGTAGCTTCTTCAGGAATTTCTACTTTTAAATGATTGGAGGTTACTCTTTGATAGTCCCTTTTACTCCATTAAAAGTAATTGTGTAGGTTTGTGAAGGATTGAAGTTCTCTCCTTCAATGGTAATAACATCTCCTACAGTAATCTCTTGAGCAGAGAAATTTTTAATTGTAGGAAAATTCGGTTGTTGTGGTGTAGGTTGTTCTTTTTGTTGAAGCTGAAACTGAAGCAGGTTCATCTTTAGAACAGCTCACAATGACTCCCATACAGAACAAAGTCAAGAAGATTTTTAATGCTTTCATAAGCTAAAAAGATAGTTTTTGAATGCTTTTTCAGCCCCTAAAAAGCGGTTAGTAATATAAAAATAAAAAGCGTGGGACTGTATAACCTTATTCATTTATCGGGTATCGCCAAACACCCACACCTAAAAATAAGTACAGCCACGCCGAAGCGTGAGCGTTTTTCACTATTATTCAGTAGGTGTACAAAATTGGCGATTTTGATAAATCTGAATAATAGCTAAACGCTAATATGTCTTTATGTTAAAAATAATTTTTCTGCTCTGTATATCTCTTTTTAAAATGATGGGACAAAAAGTATTATTATTTTGTGATATTACAAAATTTTTTTAACAGCTGTATAATCCTTCGCTGAAGGTTCGCTCATCTAATAAATAAAGAAAAACTAAAGACCCCCACTAATAGCCATATACCATTTTTATTCCTCCTCTATAAGTCTTTACCCAATTTGCATAAGCTAAACTATCTGCATAATCAGGGCTTTCTACCTAAAAGTTTTTAATAAGCTTCTTTGCTGATAACCTTCACTTTCTTATCTGAATAGATTTCATACTGAATAGACTGTAATTCTAATTTTAAGGCTTCATCAGTAAGATTGCCTATTTGTCCGTTCATCATATCTCTTCGTAATTCATAGTACATTTGTGAACGTAAAATTAAAAGGGTAAGAAGGCTTCTTCATATTGGCTTTCTTCAGGCTTTGAACCGCCCTGTAATTCAATTACATCATAGCCTGCTGATTTCAAATCATCAACTACACCAGCTCCTACACCTACACTATCTATTCCTACATAATTGGGGTCTATGTTATAGTCGTGAATAAGCTGTATGCTTCGTGTTACTATCTCTGTTATAGAAGTCTGTTCATAGCTCTCTATTAGCTCAATATTACCGTTTTTAAGGATTGTGAAGACGGTTTTATCATCTCCATACCTTGCCATATCAATCCCCATAGAAGTAATTCTAAACCATTTTCTATTCGTTCAGCACTACTTATGATTACTTCACTTGAAATAAGCTGATTAATCATATCTAAAGCACTCCAATCAGCATAAAGATACTTTCTCAGAAACTTAGGATTATCCTTAAAGGCTTTCCCTTTAGAGTGATAACATACTCACTGTTTTTCATCATAGTTATCTGTAGTTAAACTTTGGATATATACCTCTTCAGGATTGGTAGACTGAATGAAAGTAGAAATAAGCCAACAAGGTTCAGGATTGCTGGTCAATCGTCTTCATAGCGAGGTAGTTCTGCTTGTTGGCAGCACCCAACGTAAACGAGGTTTGAGCATATTATATACCTCAACAGATACTTCATTAGCTTCATCAATACCAAACCAACCTATCTCTAAACCTTTTATTTTTTGAAGCATTGGGTCTTTTGGTTATATTGGCGATCAAGAAACAGCAACTTTGAATCATTGATGAAGGTTACTTCTAAGCTCGTTTGATTAAAGCTCCTAATAATTTCCTTTTGGGCAGATAGAAAAGAAGGTAACCAATGTAGTCCCACGGAGAACAGAGAGTTCCTTTTCACAAGTACTAATCGGTTACCTTTTGAATTTTCATTGCATATAGCCTCTGCACAAAAGAAAATAGCTTTTTCCCTCCACCTAAAGCCCCACCTAAAGAGCATATACTTAGCTCTGTATTTATGAGCATATTACTTGCTTAGGTTTAGGCTGATAATAAAGTGAAAAGTCTATTCTCATAACGATTAATTTTAATCAGGTATATTACAGATAAACCCTATATTACCTGAATGTTCAACTTCTATTTTAAATAGCCCTTGTAGGGTAGTTAATTCTTTATTCACTGACAAGGCGGTTTTATAGTCCTTCTTCTCTATGCTCAATCTGTATAACTCTTCATATCTTCTAACTGCCTTTGCATAATCATAGCTACTTGCTTTCTTTTTACTGATTGCTCTATAGAGAGTTCTTGCCTTGCTGATATACTTATCTGCTTGCCTTTCTCCTATATTCCAATTTTTCAGAACAATATAGAACTATAAATTCTCTGTTATTACCATTAATGAGCATTGAGGATATAGACTTCATCCGCCTTTCTATTGTGTTCTTGTCTGATTTTGGCATACCCATATTTCTTCTATTTTTATAATCTTCCCTACTATATTACAAGTTTGATAACTTATAAACAATAAAAGCTCTATATACTTGTTATTCAATAAATTATCAAAAGTCTTCTTAAACTTATTACTAAGATATTTTTCCTTTAGTTGCCTTATTTTTGACTTTATTATTTTTTGCATTGCTTTTTATTTAGCTTTTCTTCAACTTTTATAAAATCAGGATGTAAGGAAGCATAAAAAGCATTCTATCTTCATCAGACATTGAACTAAAAATCTACTTCTTCACTAAAGGTAACCTTTGAGAAGCTATCTTTCAAATCTTTATACAAATCCCTGATTTTGTTATTATCAGCTAAATCAGAGAGAGTTCTTATTGTTTTAGGCAACTTTCTTTTCTGATTATAACAAAAATTCAACTCTAAGTGTATTTTCTGGGATTAAGACATTATTCATTATCTTAACCTGTTGGAATTTATCATAAACTTTTTAGAGCATACTCACTCATCACACATTTTCTTCCATAGAAAAATATGCTTATGTTTCATTTTCAAATCTCGATTGTGATATTCAGCAAATAAGTTGAGGTATTCTTTTTGCTGGTTTGTGGGTAGTTATATTGAGCCATATTCTAATTTCCTAATTACAAATTGACTTGCTTTCTGTCTCAAAAATATTTAGTTATTATATTGATACTGTCAGTAAGTTCAGAAAAAGTAAAAATCAGAATAGTTATTCCCTTGTAGAATTTATGCAAAGAATTTGTAATCCGTATTTTATCCCTCATACAGAATAATTTTTCAATCCTTTTAGCTCACTTTCAAAACCGTTTAAAAAGCCTTTCTTGAATTTTAGGTGTAAAACACAATTCTTTTCCAATAGAAAGGCTCATATCGATTCAGAAGGTATTTCATAGAGAAAAGGAGCTTCAATATCTCACAAAATCAACCATTTTAAAAATCGTTTTTGCAGTAAAACTGATTTTGTAGCTACTTCGCTTTCTATCTCTTTATTAGTCATTTTTCCTATTAGTAAGTAAACCATTCATCGATTTCGTTCTCTTTGAAATATAGTTGCTTCCCATTAGGCTATAACAAGGTATTTCTCTTCTACTTGTAGGTTTGTAGATATAACTTTTAGAGTAATTTGTATATTTAGCTCACCTCTAAAGTTAAAATAGTTTTAGCTCCTTGATTAATTCTTTTTCAAGATTCGTTAATCTTTCTTCTATGCTTTGCATTGATTCTAAATTTGTCATAACTAATTCCTTTAATTATGACGCAAAAATTAGAAAGGAAGGGAAAAGAATCATTGAATACCTTTTTGAAAGGTAAACATTAAGGTAAACAATTACTGTAAGTTTATTTACTATATCTTCTGTAATCAACTTGAAATCAGCACTTATCTTTATCTCAATATCTCGTTTGAGAGACTTAGCTTTTTCGGTGAAAAATTTCATCATTATTCTTCACAAAACAAGAGTAAAGTTGCTTATAATCAAAATTAGTTTTTGAGTTGAATCTATAATTTTATTCTCTTTAGTTGCTTTTATAAGGAAAATAAGTTGAGTTACATTCTCATTTTTCCAAGTGATAGCTTTTTAATTTGAGTAATTGGAGTTTCAGAAAATATAGCCTTGAAACTCTGAAAATCTATGTCTATCTATTAGTTCATAATCTATCAAAAGTTTTTAATTCATATTTTTTCTCTTCTTTTAAGCCAAACCATTTATAGGTAAGTTTAGAGTTTATCTTTCGTTTTGGCAGGTTGAGGTTTATTGCCACCTTGCTGAATTAACTCTTCTATAAATTGCTTTGATACTAAAAATATAGTCTAATAAGCTGCCATTGTTTATCCCATATATATCAAATTTAAGAACTCAGATTCTATATCATTTTAGTTCTTCAATTAAAGAATTATAAAAATTCTATTTTTAGTAACAAATTTTCCTTGTTTCCGTTGAGACTTATAGAAATCTTCTGAAATTCCGACTCAATGTTCCGTATAGCATTTTTCTTCTCCTGCTTCAATAAGTCTACGAGGATAAATGCTCTGTTCAATTTCAAGAACTCTTTTATTTAAAGGTTCTAATGCAGTTCTAAATAGTAGATAGTTTTCCATAGCTTATTACTTCTTAAATTCAGCATCAAAAATACTTGCAGCTTCTCTGTCTTTTTGTCAATAATTTTAGCATAAATTAGTGTTGTTCTTAACTCTTTATGCCCCTAACATATCTTGAATAACTCTTATATTTACATCTCTTCTAGTAAAATAGTAGCATAAGTATGTTCTTGCACAGTGAAAAGTAATTAGTTTAGTAATGCCTGCTTCTAAAACCCAACGAGCTAAAGCAGTATTCATATAAGCACTATATTTAAGCCCTACAAAAACTCTCTCATCAGGTTCACCTTTTCTCCCATATATACTCAAGAGCAATGTCAGGAATGTCTAAATACTCTACTCCTTTGTTTTCTTTTTGAGAGAAGTGTACTCTATAACTATCTTCAGACTTACAGTACATATCTCCAAGTTAATTGATTAATATCAGACCAACGCATACCTGTAAAAGCAACTAAATAAGAAAGCTCTTTTTAGAACTTCATACCTACAATCTGTTTCCATAAGAGCTTTTAACTTCTTTGTATAGATACTCTCTATTTGACTCATCTGGTTTAATGTTCTTAATTTCTTTGCAGGATTTTCATTAATAATTTTATCATCAAATAGCTTGGTTTAAGCTGCTTTCAGTTTGTTAAGATATGAGATAACTGAATTTTTAGCCAAAAGGTTTTCCTGTCTTAGTTTTATTAGTCAATAAAAACTCCTTAAAGCCTTCTACAAAATTCAGTAGTAACATCTTTGAAAGGAACTATCTTTCCTGCATATTTTATAAGTTGCTTTAGAGCACTATCCCACTACCATAATTTCCGTTACTTTTTTTCGTTCGTCTGTAAGTTTTTGAAATACTCTATGAAGTTAGCATATTATATTTACATTTTTGGTAGCAAGGGTAGTAAAAATGTAAAAACATCAAACAAGAGAAAAACAAAATGACTAAATTATAATATAACTAACTGATTTATTTTACTTTAATTTTGATTTTGTTTCTCTTGTTTGACTACTTTTACTTTCCAATACAAAAACGAGAGAATATGTTTCCTAGTAATTCATCATTACTTACTGCTCCAGTAATACTTCCTAAGTGGTAAAGTGTTTCATGTATATCAATAGCTAATAAATCACCTGATAAAATGTATTTGCATTCCTTCTTCTACTTTTTCAAGTGCTTGTAAAGCATTATTCAAAAGCTTCATAATGGCGTATGTTGGTACATAATAGTATTTCCGGCAGAAGGTGAAAGATTCTTTACATAAAGAGAAAGTATTTTCTTTAATTCATCAATATTTATATTTTCTTTGGCAGAAATTCTCAATGTGAGAATATATATTCTTCAGGAATAGAAGCAAGAATCTCATTATCAAAAGGAGGAATACCTTCTTGTAAATCTTCTATTTTATTATGTAATAAGATAAACTTAGTTCCTTATGATAATTCTCTGTTATGAAATGAATCACTTCATCAGTAGTATTCTCTTTTTCATTATAGAGATAGAGTATAAGCTGTGCTTTTTATTTTCTCTTTTGCTTTTTCTACTCCGATAGCTTCTATTTTTGTCTTGTGTATCACGGATTCCTGCTGTATCTATAAATCGGAAAGTAAAACCATCTATATGAAGCGTTTCCTCAATGGTATCACGAGTAGTCCCCGCAATGTCCGACACGATAGCACGTCTCCTCATTGAGTAAAGTATTAAGCAGGGTTGATTTTCCAGCATTGGGTTTTCCCTACGATAGCTACAGGAATTCCATTCTTAATCGCATTTCCTGCGGAGAAAGATTGTATAAGAGTTTGCAAAAGTAGTTTTTATCCTTTTTGAGTAGTTGTTCAAACTGACTTCTATCTGCAAATTCAACATCTTCTTCTGAGAAATCAATTCCAATTCTATCAAAGAAGCAAAGTTAAGTAGTTCCTGTCGTAAATCTCGATTTCAGAAGTAAAAACCACCTCGCATCTGTTGTAAGGCTACTTGGTGAGAGGCTTTACTATCTGAGGCAATACAGGTCAGCAACTGCTTCGGCTTGGTTAAGAGCTAATTTTCCATTTAGGAAAGCTCGTTTGAGTGAATTCTCCAGCTTCAGCCAATCTTGCACCATTTGCTAAACACAATTTTATTACTTTGAGTAATATAAGCACTTCCGTGACAAGAAAAACTCTACTACGGGTTCTGCCTGTATAAGATTTCTTGCCTTTGAAAATAGTTGCTAAGCACTCATCAATTACTTGATTTTCGCTTTTGATAGTTCCCAAATGAACAGTATGAGAAGGTGCTTCGGATAAAAGCTTTCCACTTTAGTGTTTTTGAATACTTTATCAGAGAGTTCGATAGCTTCTTTTTCCTGATAAACGTATTACCGAAATAGCTCCTACACCTGTGGCAGTAGCCAAAAGCAACTATGGTGTCGTCAGTATAAGGTGTTTTTCTGATTCATAATTAGGTATAATTAATTTAGAGTTATTTCTTTTTTTCTTTCTTTATCATATAAATATTATTTCCATCATAGAAAATAGAATATGATAGCTTATTGGTGTAGAAAATCATATCTTTATATTTTTCAAGAGTTTCGTTTTCATTTTTCTACATAATAAGTAGGAGTTTTTAGTTGGTTATAAGCATTATGATTAGTTTCCATTATTTTACTGAAGGATAAAGTATCATTTCCTACTTTTTAAATCAAAACATTAAATTGATTTGAGCCCATTTTATTTGATTACTTTTGTATTTTCCATCTCTAAATAATCCATTTACATTCATATTTTTCATAATAGAAATCTCGTGGGATGATATTTTTGCGTTCAAAAAGATTTTTATTCCTTTTATCTTCATTTTCTTTTAGTATAGATAAAAGATAATTCATAGATAGTTTTTCATCTTTTTCATTTTTGGTAATTAGTACCATCATCCGGAGGGAAAAATAATAACCTTTATCATCTTTTTATAAATATACCTATTGTTTTTCCATCATTTTTTAAAAATTATTTATTTCATCGAAGTTATTTTTATAGTAAGTTATTGGAGAACGCTGATTATCTTCTTTGTTAAAAGGGTCATAATTCTCCAAATATATCATAGGTTCTCCGTATTATAATCTCTTCTTGTATAATCTATATATTCATAATTATAAATATCTATAATGTAATTTCCTTTTTAGAAGATAATCAGCTTCTGAACTTGAATAAAGATAGGTAAAACTAAGAGTATTATTAAGTTTTCCAACAGTATCATATATAGCTACATAAGGAGAATAAAAAGCATCCTCACCATACATATAACCATCAGGAGAATAAAAAGGGTTTAATTTATTATGAGCTAAAGCATAGAGAAGTACTAATTGATTATTCTCATTAAGCAGACATTGTCTTACACTTTGATTTCTTACAGGAGAAAGTATTTCAATGTTTTTGTTTTCTAAGATTTTTGCTGTGTCAGTTAATGAAATGAATTTGGTTTCTTTTTCTTCTGTATTCAAACGTGAATATTCAATAAATATTTTCGTTGAAAATCTCCCGAAAAAGGAACTAATAAAAAGCAAAAATAGGAAATAAAATGATTCCAAAAATAAAAACTTTTCGCTAATCGAGAACGAAAAATATACATAGATGACACCTCAGAATAAAAGAAACAGGAATAAACATAGCTAAGAAGTATCCTGCCTTTGGTAAAAAGATGTATATATATAATAAACGTAAAAATATAAATTATCATAAAAACCTATAAGAATGGCAAAAACAGATGTATGTTTTTTTCATATGAGTAAAATTAGTTTTGTAAAAGTATGAATTAGCTGTTCATTGTTTCTATATTCATATAGAGATATAGCCAAAAAGCACATTATGGTTATCATAAGCAAAAACACTTGTTATCCAAAAGTCCTTTCTTTTGCCCATTTATAGAAAAACTATAAAATAAAAAGAATAATAAAGCTATGAGGAAAGGAATTATAATACAATTTTTGTAGAAGTATATCATATGGATATGCAAATTACTAAAAATCAATATATCTCCAATCCGAAGGGTGTTTTTATAATGGAGTAAGAGAAATTGATAAGTAATAGAATTAAACTTATAATAATTCCTAATTTAACATTCGGTTTCTTTTTCATATTTTTATAACAATATAAATGAAACTTATTTTTATAAATAAAAATACTTAAGAACGATTTATTTCATTAAAAAGCTGAACAACTTCACTATGAGAAAACAGTTTTATCCTTAAAATGATTAATAATAAATGTTTTCTGTTCATTATTAGCTCCAAGTTGATTAAGGATATTTGTAAGATGCATTTCATATGTCCTTTTTGTATCCCAGAAGTAATAAGAGAACCAACAGCAGCAAAATTTTTGAGCAAGCCCCACAAGCGATAATTTGCATAAGTTCCTCAACAGATGGGTTTTTGTAAAAATATTTAATGCTTTTTACCATAGGATGAAGTTTTGTTAGTCCGCCTACCGTGCCTAAGGCAAGAGGAATTTCTATCCCGAAGTGGAAAATATCACTTTCAATATAAGCATAAGAAAGGCTTTTGGTATTTACCTGTTCTTCCAGCATAGGCGTGTGCACAGGCTTCAATAGCTCTAAAATCATTACCTGTTGCAATAACTACGGCATCAATACCATTCATTATTCCTTTGTTATGAGTTACGGCTCTATATATTTCAGTATTAGCAACTTGAATGGCTTTTTACAAAGTTTTTCAGCAAACTCTCGTCCGTCTGTTTTTGTCATAATTCAATTGATCAATAGGGCAAGAAACTTCACTTTTTACAATACAATTTGGAACATAATTCGAGAGGATACTCATTAAAAACGTCAAGGTTATTTTTCTTTGAAATAAAGAGTAGCTTCTCGTTCTAATGTTTTTGCAAATTGTTCTAAGCAAGAATTAATAAAATTTGCACCCATAGCATCTTTCGTGTCAAAAGATAGCATGAAGTTGGTAATAATTAGCGAGTTCAGAGGTTTTATTTTTAATTCAATACTAAGAATTCCACCTCCTCGTTTTTGCATATTTTGGGTTATAGACTCAGTTTCTTTGAAGAATAAAGGTTTTATTTTTATTGAAAAACTTCTAAATCTGAGAATTTTCCCATCGAAAAAGAAATGAACTTGTCCCGTCTTTTCACTAGCAATAACTTGAAGTAAAAACCTCCTCTTTCAGCCCAAAATTTAGCTACTTTACTGGCTCCTGCTACTACAGAACTTTCTTCTATAGCCATGGGAACTCAGAAAAATGGTTATTTATCAAAAATTAGGGGGCTACTCCAAGAGGAAGAATATAATTAGCAATTGTATTCTCAATAAATTCATCGTGAAGTTCTTGAAGTGCTGTATTTGGGTTGTCATATTCTTCAAAAAGCTACTTCTTCTTTGTTTGCTAAGAATTTTTTTCTGCTATAAATTCTCTTTTGTGTTTTTGTTAGTTTTGAAAAATCCTTGAATCATTATTCTTTTTTATGAATTTAATAAAGTACAAAATTATACGTTTTTATTTATATTTTTATGTTTAATATGTTAAAAATTTATTTTTCATAGAAAAATTACGAATAAAAAGCAAAACTACAAAAATAATGTAATTAGCTCATACAAAGAGGATTAATTTTTTTGACAGGAAGATAAGAGAAGACAGAGTCTTAGATATTTTTAGATAGGTTTTTTTCAAAAATAGGTTTCTAAATCGTTACCTACCATACTGAAAAATATTTTTTTATTAATAGGTTATATTTCAGTGTTTTACACCTTTTTTTCATATTGTATCAGTAACTTGATAAAAAGTACTTTCGCAAATTAAAAAAATTAGAGTATGAAAAAAAGTAAAACGCTCAACTTTTAAGGTATTGTTCTACCTTAAAAAGAACGCCCCAAAAAGAACGGTAAGGTTGCTATTATGGGGCGTATTACCATTGACAATCAGGTAGCTCAGTTTAGTACCAAACTTGAAATTCTTCCTCAGAAATGGGATTTGAAATATGGCAGAGTAACAGGTAAAACAGAAGAAGCTACCCAGCTCAATCGCAAGCTGGAAGAGATTCGCTCACGTATGGTTACTCATTATGAGGAGTTGATGAAGTACGAGGAGTGGTTACTGCTCAGAAGCTAAAAGCTACTTTTCTAGGCATAGGAGTAATGGAAGATTCCTTGCTAAAAGTCTATGAGAAGTTTAAAGAGGACTTTGCCCTGATGGTAGAAAAAGGTGTTAGAAGTTATAGTACGCTCAACAAATACGAAAATGTATACACTCATTTGAGTGAGTTTATACAGTACAAATACCGCAGAAGTGATATTTCTTTCAAAAGAGCTTACAGAAGACTTTATCAACGATTTTGACTTCTATCTTAGAGTCAATAAAAAGTCTTACTCACAACACAATATGGGTTTATATGATGCCCCTTTGTAAAATGGTAGAAATAGCTATAGACAAAGGTATTATCTACTCGCAATCCCTTTTAAGAATTACATAAGCTCTATGGAGGAGAAAGACAGAGGCTATTTGCTTAGAGAGGAAGTAGAAACTCTTTTACAATATCACCCCTAAAGAGTGCTTCTGCTGAATTAGTACGAGACCTATTTGTTTTTAGTTGCTTTTACAGGTTTTTTTCGTATATTGACATCAAACAGCTCAAAAAAAGTCACTTACAATCGTTCTTTGACGGTAACAAATGGCTTATCAAACGACGTCAGAAACTCGATGTGCCCTGTAATGTACGTCTGTTGGATATAGCCGAGAAAAATTATTGAAAAATATGAGGGTACGACTCGTACTGAGGCACTGTTTCCTACACCCTCCAATGCTAATTGCAACCTCTTAATCAGAAAGATGATGAAAGATTGTAACATCATTCGTGAAAAACCCATTTCCTTTCACTGGGCACGCCATACCTTTGGTACTCTGTTCTTAACAGAAGGGGTTCCCTTGGAAAGTGTTAGTAAGATGATGGGACATAAGAATATCAAAACTACCCAGATTTATGCTAAAATCACCAATGAGAAAATCAGCAAGGATATGGAAATTGCTGCCGAACGATTAAAGAATTTAAAGATAGGATAGCTATCTCAGTGTCTTTTTAAAAATTAGAAATCCATTGATAATATTTCAAAAAGAGATGTGTCAATGGATTTTTTTGTTGCTCTCACAAATAGAAAAGCTATCTCACAAAAGATAAGAGTACGTCATTAAGACTTACCTATTTTTCCCTGTTTTAAACACTTAAGGCACGTAATGGCGGTTCGTTGTTCGAGTGCAAAAGGTATTTCTGTGTTCTTAACGCTTCTTGCAAGGTCAAGCCCGATGGGTTTTTCAAAAATCTCCAGCCCTTGTCCGTTGTCCTGCGGGTAGTATTTTTTGAAAAACCTTGCAGAAGCTAAACACAGACCTTTTTATGGCACTCGAAACGAAACCAGCTCATTCCGACCTTTAAGCGAATAAAAATGTCAAATATGAGAAAAATGCCGCTTCTTACAGATTGTTTTTGAAAACGAATACCGCTTTTCCTCCCATTGTCGAATAAAAAATTTCAAACTATGTAGCTACCTAATTACGTTTTTACCTTTCGTACATACTTGCTTGCTTTTGATGCGTGAATGCAAAGTAATGTACAAATATACATATAGCTTTACATAGAATTGTAAATAACTCTGTAAGTAAGTGATTGATTAAATATATTGCTAATATGCCCTAAATCACTTTATGAGCTTGTAGTATTTATCTTCTTTTCTTATGGTTAATTAAAAATTTGACCTTTAGGGAGAATTTTTCTGTTCACTGGAACAGAGCAAGTTGTGTTTTGAGGCACGCATTAGGCGTGTAGGCACCTCAAAAACCACTTGCTCTGCAGGGAGCAAAACACTCTCCAAAGTCGTGGTTTTTACTTACTAATGAAATTGTATATGGACAATAAATTACAACCTCAAAAAAACGAAAAATTAGGAAGAGTTCCTAAAATAGATAAGGCTATTTACCGGTATACTATCAGTTTTCAATCAGGTAGAACATACTCGATTTTTATCTCTTTTCGAACAATCAGGAATGAAAGTCAAAGCTCATTTTATCACTTCGGTATTATTTTTCCAAAAGAAATCAAAAGTGTAAAAATCGATAAATCAGTAATGGATTTTTATATCAAACTCACCGAACTCTATGGACAATTTCGGGCAGTGGGCGTGAATTACAATCAGATAGTAAAGATTTTGTATCGCAATTTTTCCGAAAAGAAAGCCGCTGCCTATCTGTTTAAACTCGAACAGCAAACCGCTCAAATGGTGGCTATCTGTAAAGAAATTATGGCTCTTTCGCAACAATTAGAACAGCATATCACTGAAAAACAAGAAAAAATGGTCGCTAAAAATACATCGAGGAAGTAATCTTTTTGGAAGTATGGACAACCAAAAAGGTAAATACCGAGATGAAAAATTATCAGAAAAATCCCGCAAATTCTATCCTTTTTAGATGAAGAGGAACAGATAAGATGCAAGAACAAATACAAAACCAATTACAAGCAAGTGAAGTTAGATATTGTCAAACTTATCAAAAAACGAACTTGAACACATCGAAAACGATTCTAATTTGGCTCATTTCCAAACATCATATAAGTAATAAGTAGTTGATTTTGTTGAATATGATTTATTTTTCTATGTAATGAGAAAAATCAGTTCTTTAAATTATTGATTATAAACAATTTGTTTAATTTAGAATAATATAAGGTAACGACTTAATAACGGAAATAATTTCATTGATTTTACTTGTTTTTGTGTCGTAACTCAATGTCGCAGAGTTACGAACTATTTACAAATCGGCGAAAAACTTCTACCTCTTTCAAAAAGGTTAATAGTAAGACAATCTCAGTGTCATCGAACCAAAATGTGAGTATTGAAACGAAAAACATTTATCCTAATTCTTAATATATATGCACCGTTTACTCTCCATTTTTAATGAAATTACTTTGTTCTTAATCTCCGTTATTATATTAATTTTTCAGAGTCATCAACATTTACGTTTTTGTTCATACAAAGTTCTCCACTTCCGTTTTTCAAGTTCGCGTTTCAGGAGCATCGTAGCGATAACCCTACTGATGGGCGTGTTGTTATTTTTCTTGCAAGGCTACTTTGAGTTTTTCTTCCGGAAACATCTACCCGATAAAGTATGCTGATAAGCTTGTTGAAATCCGTCTGAATCAAAAATCTACATACGCAACTAAAACCTCAAATTGTTCTCCAAAAGAAATGTTTTTCAATACTTACTTCTTTATTTAATTGAGAATAAACTTCTCGAATAGCAAGTTTCTTTTCTTCCAAAGAAATTAGAGAATCGTTATTTGATTGATTTTTCCATCTTTTTTATATAAAAACGAATAGTTTCAATAGAAAGTTAACTTCACACGCCAAACATTCCTCAGGGTTGTCTGAGCGAGCAGGCTACTTGTGATTGTCCCTAAAAAGCAGCTGCGTATCTACGGTAAATTTGATGGCATCTACGGCGGCTTTGGTGCGGAGGTAGTACATACCGTTTTGAGTCCGCTTTTCCACGCGTGGAAGTGCATCGAGGTGAGCTTTGCCAAATTCGGCTCTGCCATAAAGAGGTTGAGCGACTGCGACTGACAGATAAACGCTCCTCGCTCTGCCGCCATATCAATGATGGTTTTTTTGCTTGATTTCCCAAACGGTTTTTGTACAATTCTTTCAGCTCCGTAGGGATTTCTAGGAATGTTTTTGCACTGAACCATTTTCGGCGATGAGTTTGTTTTTTCATCGTAGGGTTCCAAAGTCCCAACTCGATGAGGTCTTTGAGTAAGAATTTATTCACCACCACAAATTCGCCCGAAAGCACAGCGGTTATAAATATTGCTGGTGTAGGGTTCAAAGCACTCATTGTTGCCCAAAAATCTGCGAAGTAGAGGCGGTAGGCATCGGTGCTAAAAGAAGCGAATTGCGTACGCCGTGGGTCATCACCTCTTGGCGAAGTTTTTCCCAATCCCAACGGTCAGAAGGGACAACTTGCCACAAATCAAACTGAAATTTTCCCTTCCGAAAGCGGCGACCCTGCAAACGAGCTGTATGCCCCTTGCTCCTTTGCCAAGTCCATCGAGGCTTCCATCGAGGCAAAATAAATCGTCTCGAAAATATCCTTGTTCAGCCTCCGAGCTTCTGGGCTTTCAAAGGGCAAACGGAGGAGTAAAAACACATCTGCCAAGCCCTGCACGCCTAAGCCTATCGGACGATGGCGGTCGTTGGAAAGTTTTGGTCTCAGGAATGGGATAATAATTTCCATCGATGATTTTATTGAGATTTCGCGTAACGATTTTGGTTACTTCGTAGAGTTTTTGAAAAATCAAATCCCCCACTGGAAACATAGCGAGGCAATGCCAAGGAAGCCAAATTGCACACCGCCACCTCATCGGCGTTGGTGTATTCCATTATTTCGGTGCAGAGGTTGGAACTGCGTATCGTACCAATGTTCTTTTTGGTTTGATTTTTCATTCACGGCATCTTTGTAGCACATATATAAGGTGTACCGGTTTTCGATTTGAGCTTCGAGAATGGCTGTCCAGAGTTCGCGTGCCTTGATTTGCTTTGCGAAATTTTCCTTCGTTTTCGTAAGTGGTATAAAAGTTCGTTGAATTTTTTTCGCCATACACCTCGTACAGCCCTTGTGCTTCGTTGGGGTCAAAGAGCGACCACATTTGGTCGGCTTTCTACGCGTTGCATAAAGAGGTCAGGAATCAAAGGGCAGGAAATAAATCCCTTTGCGCGCATCTCCTCCTTACCGTGATTTTTACGAATATCAATAAAATCAAAAATATCCAAGTGCCACGGTTCGATATAGACGGCAATAGCACCTTTGCGTTTGCCTCGCCTTGATCTACATAACGAGCCGTATCATTGAACACGCGAAGCATCGGAATAATGCCGTTGGAAATTCCGCCTGTCCCTTTGATGTAGCTCCCCGTGGAACGAATGTTATGAATGCTCACACCAATACCACCCGCCGATTGCGAAATCAAAGCACAGCGTTTGAGGGTGTCAAAAATCCCAGCGATGCTGTCTTCGGTCATACTCAGCAAAAAGCAAGACGACATTTGCGGTTTGGGCGTACCGGCGTTGAAAAAGCGTTGGTGTAGCGTGGATAAACCATTTTTCGCTCATCAAGTTGTAAGTTTCAATCGCCGCCTGAATATCCTCTTTGTGAATGCCCAACGCCACACGCATAAAGAGATGCTGTGGGCGTTCGGTTACCTTTCCATTGGTACGAATGAGGTGAGGAACGCTCTAAGGTTTTAATCCGAAGTAATCAAAAATTATAATCGCGGTCGTAGATGACACTGCTGTCGAGTTCATCGGCGTTTTTACGAATGATTTTATAAATTTCTTCGGAGATGAGAGGTGCGTGGGTTTGGGTTATGGGGTCGGTGTATTCGTAGAGCAATTGAGCGGTTTTGAAAAACGATTTGAGAGTGTTTTTGTGCAAATTGCTCACGGCGATGCGTGCCGCCAAGACCGAAAAAAATCAGGGTGAATGGTAGTTTGTGCAGCGGCGGTTTCTGCCGCAAGGTTGTCCAGTTCGGTAGTGGTAACATTGTCGTAAATCCCTTTGAATGACCTTTTTTTAGCAATTTCAATTACATCTTTTTCCGAAATTGATAAGCCGTAGATGAGTTTATGAATACGAGCCGTAATTTTATCAAAATGAACGGCTTTTTCCGTTTCTCTTTATTACAAACATTTCTTTTTTTATTTGAATTTCATAGCATAAGCAGGAACTAGATTTCCTTTCAATAGTTTTTGAGTTTGGATTGCATCAGTTTTTCGCCAAGGGTTTCACGCGGTCAATGTAGAGAATGCCTTCCAAGTGGTCGTATTCGTGGAGAATCACGCGTGCAGTCATTCCGCTAAAAGTTTCGGTGATGGTTTCAAATTGTTCGTTTTGATAGCTCAATTCCACCGACCACGAACGGGCTACTTTTTCCTGATAAAAAGGGCAAACTCAAACAGCCTTCTGCTTCTTCCCATTGTTCTTCGGAAAGATTTTTATTTGCGGATTGATAAACACTCGCCGAATACCCGTGTCGCCTTTTTCGAAATAGGCTATTTTATCCCTTTCGTCCATCGCCTCGTAAAAGCAATTGAGAATCGGCAACGAACAACCGCAACGATTTTTCCGACCTGCGGTGCTGCCAACCCACAGCCATTGGCCTTTTTCCATCGTTTCCCACATATTGGCGATGAGTTCGTGCAAATTGGGAAAAATCAGAGGCTACGGCTTGTGCCTTGACTTTGAGTACATTATTTCCGTAAGCAAATATGGGAAGTTTCATTTTTAATGGTTTTATTTGGCTAATAGCTAATGGCCGATAGCCAATAGTTATTTTAAAAATCTTCATCGAGTGAAAAGGTGTTTTTGTTCGCTGTTGGTTTGTGCTACGCCTGTTTTTGGTATTCGCTACACGCCGTTCGAAGAAATTGGTTTTTCCTTGCAGAGAAATAAGTTCCATAAAATCAAACGGATTGGTAGCGTTCCACACTTTATTGCACCCCAAGGCAACGAGCAATCTATCGGCTACAAATTCGATGTATTGGCACATCAGTTCGGCATTCATTCCGATGAGTTTCACAGGGAGTGCATCGGTAACAAATTCCTTTTTCGATAGCAACGGCATCTACGATGATTTCTCGTATGGTTTCTTCCGAAAGTTTGTTTTGTAGATGATTGACATAGAGCAAACAAGCAAAATCGCAGTGCAAGCCTTCGTCCCGACTGATGAGTTCGTTAGAAAAAGGTGAGCCCTGGCATCAAGCCGCGTTTTTGAGCCAAAAAAATAGAGCAAAAACTTCCTGAAAAGAAGATGCCCTCCACCGCAGCAAAGGCGATGAGTCGCTCGGCAAAACTTCCTTTGGTAATCCATCGCAACGCCCATTTTGCTTTTTTGGTAACACACGGAATGGTTTCGATGGCACGAAGCAAATAATCCTTCTCGGCAGGGTCTTTCACATAAGTATCGATGAGGAGCGAGTACATCTCGGAATGGATATTTTTCAATCATAATTTGAAATCCGTAGAAACATCGTGCCTCAGGATATTGCACCTCTTGGAGGAAGTTGATGGCAAGATTTTTCATTCACGATGCCATCACTGGCAGCAAAAAAGCCAACACTCGCGAGATGAAAAATCGTTCGTTGTCGTTGAGTTTGTTTTGCCAATCGTGGAGATCGGGCGACAAATCTACTTCTTCTGCCGTCCAAAAACTGGCTTCAGCGTTTTTGTAGAATTGCCAAATATCATTGTGCTGTATAGGAAAAATGACAAAGCGGTCTTTGTTGTCTTGTAAGAGGGGTTCGGTAATCATTTTTAGTTTCTTTTTAATTTTACAGACGCCTGAATATCAACATTTTTCCCATACTTTACTTTATACCATCAACACCTTTATGCAAATCAAAACAAACTGAGTTAAGTACTTCTAAGGCTTTCAAAGCTTTAAAATCTTTCAAATCGATAGAAGATTTGACACTCAATAAATTATCTTTGAATTGAATTTCTGCTGGAATATTATTCACACTAACTCCATTCATTCTTAGCTTAATAGTCCATTGATGGTTTTCAAAAATGAATTTTTCCTGATATTTTTTCCTGCTTCGTTCATCAATCCGAAAAAGGAATTTTTTTAATTTTTCATCTCTGGAAGGATCTCCTGTTGATAACTCCAAAGCACGAATAGAAAACTCAGCATTGTTTAAAAATCTTCAATGGATTTTCCTTCTGAAAGGTTGATTAAGTCCACCGATTGAAAAGTTCCTTTTACAGGTAATTTCTCGGTAGTTTTATATGCCGTCCATTCTACTTTTTGCTGAATTTTTCAACGGGTTCAAAAAGATGATTTTTCATTTTTACAAGAATACAACAATGTACCTCCCTATACCCTAATAGTACGATGAATAATTTTTGATTTTTCATTAGCATTTACTTTTTACAAATTCATAAATCAGTCTTACAGGCACTGCTGTTGCTCCGCTTTGTTTATAGCCTTTTTTTGTCTTTGAGGAAAGCAGCCCCTGCGATATCGAGATGTACCCAAGGGTAATCGGTAAAATGCTCCAAAAATTTGGCTGCTGTACTCACTCCGCCGATGGGTCCGCCAATGTTTTTAAGGTCGGCAATATCAGATTTTATGAGTTCGCCGTATTCTTTCCAAAGAGGGAGCTGCACAATGCGTTCATAGACTTCCTCGCCAATGGATTTTTAGAGCATCGATACTTTCTTGGTGGTTGGAAAGTCCTGCAATTCTGAAAACTCCCTGTAATCGCCGCCGAAGCTCCCGTGAGCGTAGCCATATCAATCACTAATTCAGGGTTGAATTTTTTTCGCATAGCAAAGTGCATCTGCCAAAACAAGTCGTCCTTCGGCATCGGTATTTTGCACTTCTACCGTAGTGCCGTCCATTATGGTAATCACATCATCTACCACTAAGGCATTGGAATTGATTTTGTTATCCGTGGCGGGTACAATACCAATCACATAGTAAAGGCAATTGATTCCCCGCAATTACCGAAAATGATACCCAACACAGCGGCACCACCTGCCATATCGCATTTCATTGTACTCATTACGCCGCCCACTTTGAGTGAGTAACCGCCCGTATCGAACATTACACCTTTGCCTACCAAAACCAAAGGTTGAGAATTGACCGCATTTTTCGGTTTGTAGTGCATAATATTAAAAAGTGGGTGGTGTTTCCGAGCCTTTATTCACGCCGAGCAAACCTCCCATTTTTTAGGGTTTTCGATTTGTTTTTTATGAAGAATTTCCGTTCCAAAACCGAATTTTTTTCACCTGCTTCCTGCACCCATTCTGAAAACTTGAGAGCATCCATATAATTAACAGGTTCATTTACTGCGTTTTTGGTGAGGGAAATGGCTTCAAGAACTGTGTTAAGTTCATTGTATTGCTTTTTCAGAAAGAGCGGTTTCCGAAACAAATAGCGTGATTTTACCCGTCTTTTTGGATAGATATTTATCAAAATGATAACTGCTAAGCAACACACCTTCCAAGAGGGCGTATTTTTTTCTTTTTTTCGGAGAAAAGTTCCAGATTTTCAAGAACCGCCTCCACCGAAGATGAAACAGAAGACGGTTGTAGTTGTTGCACAATGGTTGCCCCTACTTGTCTTAAATCCTCTAATTCGTATTTGGAAACGGCTACCAGCAAACTTTTTCTTCTTGCCAAAGATGCCAATGTTTATTCTCCTTATCCTCAAACGACTGATGAATTTCTTCTTTCAAATTTTTCCTGAATATCAATATTTTGCAAATCTTTTTGGCTACGAATAAAACGAATTATTGTGCCTTTCTCAAACGATAATTTGTCGGCAGTATAGCGTTTTTAGCTCTGTATAAAGGTAAGTATCGATCATTTTTATTTATTTTTAATTGTTGAGAAAGTGTTTGTTCTCCCGCCTTCCACCCACAAGCGGTTAATTCTTCTGTTTGGAGAGCATCTAATACGCGAAGTACTTCATCTACATTTCTTCCCACATTCATAGGATAAACGCTCACCCATTGTATAATTCCTTGTGGGTCAATGATAAAAGTAGCTCGATAAGCAACTTTTTCTTCGCAATTTAAAATTCCCATTTCTTCGGCTAAAGATTTGGAAGTATCGGCAAGCATTGGAATAGAAAGTTCTGCTAATTGTGGATGATTTTTCTCTCACCCTAAATGTACATATTCGGTGTCGGTAGAAGCACCAATCAACATAGCGTTTCTTTCCAGAAATTTTTTTATTATTTTTATTAAATTCTATAATTTCTGTTGGACAGACGAAAGTAAAAATCTTTAGGCCACCAAAAAGCACCATCCACTTTCCTTGTTCGGCTGCGTAGTTGTGTGTGATTTCAGAGATTTCTATGCCTTTCTTTGTAGAAATAACGGCTTTTTTTAACAAATTCTGGTAATTTATCTCCAATGCTTAGTATTCCTTTTTGGATGAGTTGTAATTGCTCTTTCTGAACCAATTTTTTTAATTGAATTGCACATAATCAAATGTTTTTATATTTTCTAAATTGTTTGTTATCAATCGTTTTTTTCAAGTAAGTTAAAAATAGTTTTACTTATTGTATCTAAATTATTTTTGAATAAAGTTTATGTAACTAATGACAGATTTTTCAATTCTCCCTGAATTTCTTCTTTTTATAATTCTTTTTCATAGAGATATAAAAGAAAATATATCACTTTTTGCAACATTTCCTCTGCATTTTTTTCAAATCTTTTATTTCCTGATAGCACTTGCCAAGTTGTTACACGAAACAACGTACAATTGTACAAAAGGAACTTTCAGTCGGACGCAATCGAGAAAATTACCATTAAGCACTTCAGCTCTGTACAAGGCATTTAGATAGCCACTCAAAGCAACTTCATAATTTCCTTCGTTAAAAGATTCATTGGCTTCTTCGGTTAAAAATCTTCCAATAATTTTTCGATATGGTTTACACAAGTATCACTCATTATATTTCAAGTTTTTGGTTAGCAAAATTCCAGTTTACAAGTTCCCAAAACCTTCCACGAATTTGGGTCTTGCATTTCGATAATCGATATAGTAGGCGTGCTCCCACACATCGAGGGTAAGGATAGGAGTTTTTATTTTCAGTCAGTGGAGTGAAAGCATCTTTCATTGGGAGAATTTCTAATTTTCCTTCCTGATTTTGAGCCAGCCACGCCCAAACCAGCACCGAATAATTTTTACGGCAGTGGCAGAGAATTGTTCTTTAAAATTTTTAAAAACTTCCGAAATCGCGGTTGATGAGTTCAGCGATTTTTTTCCAGTAGGATTTTTTCCGCCATCGGGCGAGAGACAATTCCAAAAAAAGGAATGATTCCAATGTTGAGCTGCATTGTTGAAAATGGCTACTTGGTTTTCGTTGTAGCTTTTTTTCGGATGATGTCCACGATGTCTTTTTCCGCCCATTCGGTATCTTTTTACCAATCCCGCAAGGTTGTTTACATAGGCAGCGTGATGCTTTTCGTAGTGATAATCAAAAGTTTCCTCTGTAATAATCGGATTTAGAGCATTTTTGTCATACGGAAGCTCTGGGAGTGTGTGATTAATATTCATTATTTTTTTCAGGTTTAAATAGTTAGCTTAATTGATTTTTCAATTGTTTAATATTATTATTTTTAATATTTTTTTAGATTTGCAAAAATAATAATTTAGATTTATCTAAAAATAAATTGATGATTTTTATTTATCTTTTTCAATATAGTTTTTTTAATAATTTGTAAATCAAATATATAAAATAAAGTTTGATGTTTTACACGTTATTTATTTTTTTGTGTTTTTCGGTGAGATGCTATTCTAATCTTTGCGAAAAGAGTCATAATTTCTTTACAGATAGCCACTATTTGAGCGGTTTGTTTTTTTCAAGTTTAAACAGATAGGTGGAGGCTTTCTTTTTCGGAAAAATTGCGATACAAAAATCTTTACAATCAGATTGTAATTCATCCCCACTACCCGAAATTACCCATAGAGTTCGGTGAGTTTGATATAAAAATCCTTTACCAATTTACCGATTTTTACACTTTTGATTTCTTTGGAAAATAATACCGAAATAAAAATATATCTTAAATGCCTAAAGAAATGACTGAAAGTCTTATAGTCAAAAAGAAGCCCTGAAATGTAGCGGTAAAATCTATTCCGAGCAACACAGGCGGAACTTTGATATAAAGGATGATATTTTTAAGGGTGGAAAATGACCCTGACGATGAAAGCAGGCTGAACCTGACAATAAACAGGAAGCCGATTGCCGACTGGTTCAGGGAGCAATGGCACAGGCTTAGATATGGAGCAAGAGTGCCGCAACAGGAAGAAAAGAAAAAGTAGAGGATTCAAATTATAATAGAAGCAATTTGATTAGTAATCTAAAAAGCACTCCGATAACGATTAGAGTGCTTTTTAGATTGTTTATCATTAATTATCAAAGCAAGTGCAGTTTAAGATTTTTACTGAAGTTTGCATTAATAAAGAATATACTACAGCTGATATATGCGCAACATATTGTGACGCTTGTGATTCATTTCCCTTGAAATCCTTAACAAATACCGCTAAGGTATAACTGATATTATTAGGCAGACATATATAGGCAACATCATTGTGAGCTGCAAGAACACCATTTTCATTAACATCACCTGAACCTGTCTTATGCGCTATAACAACCCCTTCTTTATCAGAAGTGGAGCTGCTATCCTATCTACACCTGTTTTGCATTCTTTTTAACGTATTCTTAATGAAACTTTGTTTCTCATCATCGATAAGACCTTCAGTAAACAAACGATTCATCAACATTGCAGCACCAAGAGGAGATGTATAGTTAGAGTAAGCCTTTGTTATGGTCAGCCGACATTTCCTCTTCCGTATAAGCTATCTGAAAAACTTGAACGAGGAATGAGTGTGGCTATAAAACTATCTGTTTGAGCGACATTAACCATATCCTTAAACATAAGGTTGCTTGCATTGTTGTCACTCTGAGTAAGAGTATAACGCAGCAAATCTCTCACTGTCAATGATATGACTGGCCCTGAATAATCTTTTCAGCATAGGACTCCAAGTCTTTGGGTCAAGTTTATCCCTATTTATATTTACTAAGGTATCAAGTGAAATTCTTTTATTGTCAAAGTCATTACAAAGAGCTAATGCCTGATGAACCTTAAACACACTCATCATAGGATAAACACTCTTATTATTGACCTTAACCGTATCTCTGTTATTAACAATAACCGCCACACCAATTTCGCTAGGGACAAGCTGAGACAATTTGAGAAATGCTATCAGTCAAAACATTTGTTAAAGGAGGATTTGCGCTATCTTTTGTCGCTGATTTATGGAACAATGAAAAATACCAAGATGAAAATGCAAACTAAAGCTATACTCAAAAACCACGATTTGTTTTTCTGTTTTTTCCATGTTTATATTATTTATTTAAATATAGGGCAAAAATTACAAAAAGTTTTTACTCTCACAAAGGCTTTAGGCAAAGTTTTTATTTCTTGTAGTAATTCTACTACATAGATAGGTAGTACATTGACATATTACCAGCCCCACACTAAACGTGCGTTGCAAAGGTATTGGTTATATTGTCAAGATGTTGTACCTTTGCACCTAGAAGTTATTGAGAAAAATAGGTATAATCAAATGAAATAAGAACTATTACTAAACCATTACCTAATCTTCTTGTAATTCCTGTATCTTCTTTATTTAAAAATAGATTATAAAAAGTAGTTTCAATTTTAAGTGAAAAACAGAAGAAATAAAAATAAAAATGTCAAAAAAATCTTAACAAATATTAATGCGAATAATTGCTGTTTTTCGTATTTTTGCACTTTATAAAAATGTCAGAAAAAGTTCGAGTTCGTTTTGCGCCAAGTCCAACAGGGCCTCTTACATATAGGTGGTCTTCGTACCGCTTTATTTAACTACCTTTTTGCAAAAATATGATGGAGATTTCTTACTCGGATAGAAGATACAGACCAAAATAGATACGTAGAAGGGGCTGAAAAATTATATCATAGAAGCACTAAATTGGTGTGGAATACAGTATGATGAAGGAGTAGGAAAGGGGGAGACTATGCTCCTTATAGACAAAGTGAACGCAAAGAAATATATGCGCAATATGCACAAGAACTGATTGATAAAAGATTGGGCTTATGCGCTTTCGATACTCCACAAGAGTTAGATGAACAACGCAAAAATCTGAAGAAAAAGGAGAAACATTTATTTATAATTGGCATAATCGTCAAAGTTTAAATAATTCATTATCAATATCTAAAGAAGAAGTTCAAGAGCGTATAAATAATGGTCAAGAATATGTGATTCGTTTTAAAATGCCACAAGAAATACTTACAATGCAAGACCTTATTCGAGGAGAAGTAGTGGTAGATACAAAAACCTTAGATGACAAAGTTTTATTTAAGTCAGATGGTATGCCTCACGTATCACTTAGCAAACATCGTTGATGACCATTTGATGAAAATAACTCACGTAATACGTGGTGAAGAATGGTTGCCTTCAATGCCCTTACATATTCTAATGTATAGAGCTTTTTGGTTGAAAGCACCTCAGTTTTCGCATCTTCCACTTATTTTTGAAGCCTGCAGGAATGGGTAATGGAAAATTAAGTAAACGAGATGGAGATAAAATGGGATTTCCTGTTTTCCCTCTCCTTTGGAAAAGACCCAGAAACAGGAGCAATATCAAAAGGATATCGAGAAGACGGATATTTACCAGAAGCATTACTGAATTTCTTAGCTCTTTTAGGATGGAATCCAGGTACTGACCAAGAAATATTTACAAAAGAAGAATTAATAAAATTATTTGATTTAGAGAGAGTTAGTAAATCAGGAGCTCGATTTGATATTGAAAAAGCAAAATGGTTTAATCATCAATATTTACACCAAAAATAGTGAAGAATTAGCAAAAGAATATCTGAAAAATTCTTTTCTGAAAGAAATGTTAATTCCTCACAAGAAATCGTTGAAAAATAGTAGCTTTAATACGTGATAGAGCTACTTTTATAACTGATTTTTGGGAACTTTCTTTCTTTTCTTTTATTGCACCTACACAATATGATGAAAAAGGCAATGAAAAAGCAATGGAAAGAGAATTCTTCTGAAATATTAGATAAAATTGTTAATATTTTAAGCTCTCAAGAAGATTTTTCTTCAGCAAATACAGAACATATTGTAAAGAATTTATAACAAATAACGGATTTAGTTTAGGTCAAGTAATGCCTTTAATTCGATTGGCTTTGGTTGGAGATATGAAAAGGACCCTCATATTTTTGACATAGCAGAAATCATAGGGAAAGACGAAAACTATAAAAACGTTTAGAAAAAGTTAAAAATAATTAAATTAATGAAAAAATACTTAATTGTAGGGCTAGGAAACATCGGTGAGGAATACCAATATACACGGCATAATATAGGTTTTCTAGCTCTTGATTACTTAGCAAAAGAGCATAAAATTAGTTTTACAACAGACCGTTTAGGAGATGTTTCTTCTATAAAAGCATAAAGGTAGAACTTTTATCCTCTTGAAAACCCTCTACTTATATAGAATTTGAGTGGGAAAGCAGTTCGGTATTGGCTTGAAAAAGAGAATGTCCCTATTGAAAATTGTTTAATTATTACTGATGATTTAAATCTACCTTTCGGAACTTTAAGAATGAAAAAAGGGAAGTGACGGTGGGCATAACGGATTGAAAAATATTCAAAATGAACTAAATACAACGGATTATCCACGTTTAAGATTTGGTATCAGTGCTGATTTTGCAAAAAGGAGCTCAAATTGATTATGTATTAGGAAAATGGAGTGATCAGGAAACAGAGAAACTTCCAGAACGTTTAGATAAAAGTAAGCCAAGCTATTCTTTTCTTTTTGGGTTGGCTGGAATTAATAACACAATGAACGAATTTAATAACAAATAAAGTTAAATTAAAGTTAATGTATGAAAAATCTTAAAGTTTTTAGCATCTTGTTTTTATGTTTTTCTCCTTCTATCTTTGCTCAACAAGAAGAGAAAATGGAAAGTGAATTTAATTCTGTATTTCAAAGTCTTTCTACAGGATATTTTACGGGTACTCTAAACGGAGTTTTATTCTAAAAATAGCCGAAATATAGAAGTTATTTTTAGATTTTCAAGGTACAAATTCATTTTTATCAATAGAAAAAGAAGATGAAGAAGTTTATGACAAAAGTTATAAAAATTATAAAGGAACAACGACAAGTGGTAAAACTTCAATAGAATATAGTACTTATGCTTCGGCTAATGCACTGAAAAATTAAAAACAGATGAAGATGAATTTGAGGTAAGTACTATTGATGGAGCTTGTGATACTTCTATCAATGGAATGGATTTTTTATTATAAATCTGAAAAAGATGTAGAATATTTAGTCCTTAATGTTAGAAAACCAATTGTATTAGATAATTATAACTTTCTCATAATGAATGAGGCTAATTCTCAAAAATGGGAAAAATAAAACGAGAAAAAAAGGAAAAACAATAACTTTACTTCCTAAATCTGTTTTTAGTATTTGCTATAAAACGATAGATCCTAAATAAAAATATATTTTATTTAGGATTTTTAGAGAAAATAAAAATCCCTATAAATTAGGGATTTTTATTAAGATTAAATTTCTTCTTGATCTCTTAATCTTTGAATAAATTGAGCTTTTTGTATAACATCTCTTCTAGCTACTGAGCGTTTTGTAAATTGTTGTCTATCACGTAATTCACGAACGATGCCAATTTTATCAAATTTTTCTCTTATAGCGTTTTTAATGCTCTATCTATATTTTTCGCCTTCTTTTACTGGAATAATTAACATAGTCTATACACCTCCTTTCAATTTCGGGGGCAAAGATACAAATATTTTTATAAAATAAAAACAAAATAATGAAAAATGATTTGTTTTTACTAAAAATATTAAATTTGCACAAAAATAATGGAAAAGTATATGTTGCCTTGTTCAAATAAGCAACTTTTTTGGGGTAGAAATGTATGGGATGTGGCATTCAAAGGGCTATTAAATTAATTTTTGGAAGGTAAATTTGGGAAGCTTTTATATGTATCCTGCTATTTATCCAATTATTTTTATTGATAATAATTTTTAAATTTTTATTGATAAAAACGGTCTTATAGTAAAATTTTTAATAATTTTTAGTATTTTAACAGGTATTGTTATTGTGATATCCTATTTTTATAAACAATAAAATAAATAATTATTTTTTTATGGAAAAACAAGTTTTTGCCAAATAGTACAGCTGTATTAGTTTTTAGGAATTATTTCTATTGTAACTTGTTGTTGTTATGGTATAGTGGGGCTTATTTGTGCTATTATAGCTCATTATTTTTAACAGCAAAAAGATATTTATAGACAATCTCCTGAATCATATTTAGGATATGGTAATTTACAAGCTGGTTATGTAATGTCTTTTTATAGGTATTGTATTGAATATTATATATTTAGGGTATTTAATATTTCTTATTAATACATTCGGTATGGATACCGTTAGTAATCAGGAAGAATTGCAAAAAGCATTGCAAGAATGGTTAAACAGTTAATTAATTAATATAAAGCTATCTTTTTAGGATAGCTTTTTATTTATTTTATTTTTTTGTAATAAAAAGTGTATCTTTGCACAGAAATTCAGAAAAAATGGATATACTAAGATTTTTAACGGCAGGGAAGTGTTGATGATGGCAAAAGTACCCTCATAGGAAGGCTTTTTATATGATAGCAAAAATATTCTTATAGACCAAATGGAAGCCTTAGAGAAAAGTTCTAAAAATAGAGAAGATGGTAGCGTAGATTTGGCTTTGCTTACTGATGGTCTTCGTGCTGAACGAGAACAGGGAATAACAATTGATGTAGCATATAAATATTTCTCTACCCCTAAAAGAAAATTCATAATAGCAGATGCTCCTGGACATATTCAATACACTAGAAATATGATAACTGGTGCATCTAATTCAGATTTAATAATTATTCTTATTGATGCTCGTAATGGAGTAATAGAACAAACTAAGAGACATTCTATAATTGCATCATTACTCAATATTCCTTATGTGGTTGTTGCTATCAATAAAATGGATTTGGTAGGATACAGCCAAGAAAGATATAGAGGAAATAGTAGCTGATTATCAAAAAGTTGCAGAAACATTAGGTATTAAAAATCTTATTTTTATTCCTATATCAGCGTTGAATGGAGATAATATAGTGGATAGTTCTGAAAAAAATAACTTGGTATAAAGGTGGTACTTTACTTAATTTGCTTGAAACTATAGAGATACAGAATGATAGTAAAGATAATTATAAAAGATTTCCTGTACAATTGGTACTCCGTCCTCAATCAGAAGATTTACACGATTATCGAGGTTATGCAGGACAAATTGAAAGTGGTGTTTTTACCAAAGGAGACATTTTAAAAGTATATCCATCAGGAATATCTGTTACAGTTTCTAAAAATAGAAGTTAATAACCAAGAAGAAGAAAAAGCATTTGCTCCAAAAAGTATAGTCCTTCATATAGAGGAAGATGTAGATATAAGTAGAGGGGATATTCTTGTAGGTGAAGATAATTCATTGAAAATCAGTCAAGAAATAGAAGCTTTTGGTTTGCTGGATGGATGAAAAGCCAATGGCTATTCGTAATCGTTATCTTTTTACAACATAATAGCAAACTTGTTCCTGCTATGATAAAAAGCAATAGACTATCATCTTGATGTAAATACTCTTGAAAAACAAAGTAATATACAACAAAGCAGGACTAAATGAGGTTGTCAAAGTTCAAATAAAAACAGCTTCTCGCTTGCTTTATGATAGTTACCAATCTCTTCGTACAAATGGGGGAGCTATCTTAATAGATGAAACAAGTTATGTAACAGTAGGGCTGTTTTATTTATATAATTTATTTTAAAATTTAATGAAATATAAGCCAATTCAATATTTTATGAGATTGGCTTTTTCTTTTTATGGATACAAGGAAATATATACATTGGTCATTTATTTATTTTTTTGATAACTATTTTTTTCTTGGGGTAATATTACGCTTTGCTTATATATTCGATTTTAATTTTTGAGTATCGCTATATTGTTCATACTCACTCACATATGGCTCTTTTTAGGTTGGGTTTATACAATATTACTTCATTGATATCCTATTTTTATAGAAGAAAAATATAAAAAATATACCATAAAATATTCATTTTCACACAGATATCCATATGGGGGATGCTTTTTACTTTTTCCCTTGCAAGGATATGGTTTATTTTCCATTATTTTTTCTTCTATTTTTGTTTTTTTCTTCATATGTTTTTTCTTATTTTTCTTATGTAAAATATAAAACAAATATTTCACTACATTTTTATACGTTGGGCTATTTGGTTTTAATTATTTCTAGTATAGGTATTTGGGCAATGCCTGTTATTCTTGTTAAATTAAAATTAGATAGATTTAGTGAATGGTATAATAGTGCTATTTATTTTTCCTACATTTTCAGTATAATGGCTGGTTTATTACTGTGTTAATGGGGCTTTTATTAAGAGAAATAGAACAACAATTACCTTTACAATCGAAAATTAATAAATATTTTTTTATCTGTATCTTATAGGTACATTAGGAACAGTATGTCTCTCTTGGACAGGATTATTTCAAAAAACTTTTTTTATATAATAGGAGGGATAAGCGCTGTTTTATTACTTTATTAGTATATTGAAAATTAGTTACTTATATTTTTAAAAAGTAATAAAAATTATTTGTTAAAGTATTTTTATAATCTTTTTAATTATTAAAACTATTTTACTATTTTTAACTTCATTTCTAAGTTGTACAATTATTTTTAATAATAAAAGTTTGATAATTAGTTATTTGCATTTTACTTTTTAGGAGTTGTAACCTTTGGTGTATTATATTTTTATCTAAACAAATGTTAATAGACTATCCCTAATTGGACAATTTCTTTATATATGACTGCTCAACAGAATTATTAATTACTTATAAAGGAGTATCTGAGTGGAGAAAATGGATTTTTAGTAGAAAATTATTATAATTTATTAGCTCTTTTTAGTTTTTATATTTTTTATTCCTGTTTTTAGTTTGGACGTATTTGATTTTAAAAATAAAAGCTAAATAAAATAATATATATATTCAGATAATGAAAAATAGTATATTTGCCCTCTAAAAATTAGTATAATAACTAAAAACTTGTTTTTCAGTAAAATAATATGAACATAAAAAGAAAATTTTTAGCCTTATTTTTGTTATTGGAGCTTTATTTTTTTAGCTTTTTGGTTATCATTTTTATAAAATAATGTTTAAAACCTAATACAGATTTTTCTAAAACCCATTGAGGAAATTTATATACATCAGGAAGTTCTTTTTGATGATGTTTATAAACAATTACGTCCTTTTCTTAAAAATGATGAATCTTTTTAGAAGTAGCAAAGCATATATATATATAATGTAAAAATCAGGACGTTATATTTTAAAGAAAAGGAATGTCTAACTTCGAGATAATTAATGTATTACGTTCTAAAAATGAACCTGTTAAAAATATCTTTTAATAACCAAGAAAGAATAGAAAACTTAGTGGAAGAATAGCTACTCAAATAGAAGCAGATAGTATATCTTTATTAAAAGCTTTTACAAATGAAAAAGTTTTTAAACGATAATGAAATAGATATAAAAAAATGTTATAAGTCTTTTTATACCAAACACTTATGAAGTTTATTGGGATATTTCTCTGAGCAATTTTCTAGAAAAATGGCTAAAGAATACCATAAGTTTTTGGAATGAAAAACGAAGAGAAAAGGCTAAGGAACAAAACTTAACTCCTCAACAAGTTATGGTTTTAGCTTCAATTGTACAGAAAGAAACTACAAAAATAGATGAAAGACCAAGAGTGGCAGGAGTGTATCTAAATAGATTGAAAGACAATCAGTTATTGCAAGCTGACCCTACAGCTATTTATGGAGTTAAAGAACAAATAGATAGATATGATACCATTATTAAGCGAGTTTTATACAAACATATGAAGTAGATTCTCCTTATAATACCCTATAAATATTTGGGATTACCACCAGGACCTATTACAATGCCAGATATATCATCTATTGAGGCTGTATTAAATCCTGAAAAAGCATCAGTTTTATTTCTTTGTAGCTGATAATGAGAGACCTGGATATCATATTTTTGCAAAAACTTATCAGCAACATTTAAGGAATAGAGAACAATATATTCGTTGGTTACAAGAGAAATAATATTAAATAAAAATATTAATTTTATTAAGAAATAATTTAGCAAAAATAAATTTTAAAAATTATGTATTGGACATTAGAATTGGCATCCTATTTTGAGTGATGCGCCTTGGCCTGCCACAAAAAGAGAAATAATTGATTATGCACTTGAACAGGAGCTCCAATGGAAGTCGTTGAGAATCTTGAAGCATTGGAAGATGAGGGAGAGATTTATGAATCTATTGAAGAAATTTGGCCAGACTATCCTTCAGAAGAAGATTATCTTTTGGAATGAAGAAGAATATTAATAAAAATGAAAGAGATGGCAATAAAAGTCATCTCTTTTTAGTTAAATTATGAATAATTTAGATATTATACTAAAGCGTCATCTTAGGTTTTGGGCTTTGTTAGAGGTTTTGAAGGGTTTTATTTGGGAATTAGCTTCATTAGTCTCTGTTGTTTTTAGGAATTTATGGAGCTATTCATTTTTTCCTTTTATATATTTGATTTTCTTAAGAAACACTTCATTTTTACTGAAAAACAATCCAAATATTAGCTTTTTATTCTTACTTTTTATCATTATAATATTAGTTGGAATAACAGCAAAATTAGCTACAAAAATTCTAGAAAAAGTAGAATTAGGCTTACTAAATAGGGGGAGTGGGAGCTGTTTTTGGACTATTAAAATGGTCTGTTATAACAGGAACAAGTTTGTTGTATTTGAGTAAAGGACTTTACATATTTTGCCAGAAAAAGTTGTCGCAGAATCTGTTCTATATCAGCCTGTTACAAGTTTAAATGTGTGGGTCAAAAAATAATATTTTAGAGCTAAATGAAAAATATTTTCAAGAAACGAAAAACATCAAGAATAAGTTAAAAAGTTAAATAAAAATTAATTTATTAGTTTGTTTTCTAGAAGTAAATTGCAATGTAGTTAAGAAATAATATGATAAGAACAATTATAAAAATCTTAGCTTTTTCTATATTTGGTGTTGGTTTTATTTTCTTGTAGTTATTTCAAAAATAAAGAAAAAGACAGATGCAATAGCAAGAATTGATGATGATTATTTGTATAAAGCAGACATTGAACGAATATTACCTCAAAATTATTCTTTGGAAGATAGTTTGAACATTGCAACAACTTTTGTTAATAATTGGGCTTTAAAAAATTATTAATGCAACGTGCAGAAGAAAATTTGCCAGATGACAAAAAGCTGAATTCGAGGAGTTAGTAGCACAATATCAATTGGATTTGTATACACAATCTTATTTGGAAATGTTGGTAGCTAAACAAATTGATACTTCAATTCAAAAAAGGTTGAGAAGGAATTATTTTTATGATGAAAAATAAAGATATTTTTTAAATTAAATGAAAGTTTGTTAAAATTTCGTTATATTCAACTTAGTGAAAATGGGAGTTAAAAATAAAAACAATTGAAAATTTTAAGAGATTTTCACAGGAAGACAAAAAGAATTAGAAAAGAATTCAACACATTTTATATCTGCTTTTTAATGATACTATTTGGGTGAAAAACTGCCGATGTTTATGAAAAATTACCTTTTCTAAGAGGTAAATTGGACAAAAATTATTAATCAAGTTATAGAACAGAAAGATTCTACTGGGATTTATTTGTTTAAAGTTGTTGATATGTTGGAAGTTAATGAGTTTGCTCCAATAGAATATGTAGCACCTACATTAAAACAAATTATATTAAATAGACGTAGGAATAATTATATAAATGACTTAGAAAAAAAGATATTATTAATAATGCAATTAAGAAAAACAATTCGAAATATATGAGTAAAATAAACATTTTTAGTTTTTACTATTTACTATTAATTTTTTCCCTTTTTGCTCAATCTGAAAAGAAAAAGTAGATGGGGTAGCAGCAGTTGTAGGAGATTATCTTATTTTAGAAACAGATATTGACAGGTCTTTTATTGAATTAAAATCACAAGGAGCTGATATAAAAGATATTACACGTTGCCAGTTGCTAGGTAAGTTAATGGAAGATAAACTTTATGTAAGTCAAGCTATTCAAGATAGTATTTTCTGTTTCAGAGGAAGAGCTTCGAGATGAAGTGAAATAGAAAAATTGACTATTTAGTAGAGCAAATAGGTGATATTAAGAAGGTTATAGAACTTTATAGAAAAGATGATGAACAATCTTTCCGAGATGAGTTTTATGAGATATTAAAAACAAAATCAACTAAGTGCCCGAATGAAAGCCAAAGTAGTTGAAGGACTTGAAGTTACGCCAGAAGAAAACTCGCCAATTTTTTAATAAAAATACCTAAAGATGAGTTGCCTTCTATTGGTACAGAGCTTGAAATTGCTCAAATAGTGATAGAGCCAAAGCACCCTCAATCAGAGATAGATAAAGTAATAGCTCAACTTAAAGATATTAAAAAGATGTAGAGGAAAAATGGTACAAGTTTTGCTACAAAAGCTATTTTGTACTCTGCTGACCGTGCAACAGAGGTAAAGAGCTTACTTTCAGTAGAAAATCAAGCTTTGCTAAAGAATTTAAAGATATGGCTTTCAGCCTACAAGAAGGAGAAATATCAGAACCTTTTCAAAACAGATTTTGGATGGCATATTTTGCAAGTAGTAAAAGATAAGAGGTAAGGAAGTGTCTGTACGTCATATACTTATGGTTCCTCAAAATACCTTCAGAAGCACTTGAGGAAGCTAAAAAGAAAATTAATGATATTCGTCAAAAATAGTAGATAAAGAATTTTCTTTTGCTGAAGCTGCTAAGAATTTTTCAGATGAAAAAGAGACCAAAGAAGATGGTGGTCAGCTCATAAATCCAGAAACATATTCAACAAAATTTGAATTGACACTGTATGGAGCCAATTTTATATTCGTAAGTAGCTAACCTTCAAGAAGATGAAGTTTCTACTCCCTTTATGGATGAAGATAGAACAGGTAGAAAGATGTATAAAAATTTATCGAATAACTAATAGAATACCTGAACATACTGCTGATTTTATTAAAGATTATACAAAAATACGAGAATTAGCATTGAAAGATAAACAGTTAGAGGTTATTCGTAAGTGGATAAATGATGCTATCAAGAAAAACTTTTATATCTGTAAAAGGTGAATATCGAAATGTACTTTTCTGCTAATAATTGGTTAAAAATAAAATAATTAACAATGAAACTCATTGGTTTTACTCTAAAATCAATGAGTTTTTATTTTGATCTAAAAACAGTAAAATGCAACTATTTTTATAATGGATTATTAAATGAAAATTCTACTGAAATTTTTCGATAAAGAGGAAAGTAATCATATAATCAAATCTTTACGAAAGAAAATAGGGATACATTATATATAACTAATGGAAAAGGAAGCTTTTTGAAGCTACAATTTTTCAGATAATGTTAAAAATTGTATAGCTCAAAATAATTTCTTGTAAAAACTATCCTTTACAGCCTTATTATTTTACACATAGCTATTGCGCCAACTAAAATGAATGATAGATTCGAGTGGTTTTTGAGAAAAAGCAATAGAAATAGGGATTAGTGAGATAACTCCTTTAATAACAGAACATTCAGAACGAAAAACTATCAATAAAGAACGATTCGAGCGGATTATTCTTTCTGCAATGAAACAATCTTTACAGGTGCATAAGCCTATTTTTAAATGACGCTATTGGTTTTATTAATTTTTGTAAAAAGACATAAAAGGAATTAAATTTATAGCGCATTGTCAGAAGGAGATAAACGAATATTACAGAAAGAACTTTATAAAAATAATGTTAATGAAATATTAATATTGATAGGTCCAGAAGGAGATTTTTCAGAGAAAGAAATACACTCTAGATATGGGCTTTGTTCCCGTTTCTTTTGGCGAACATAGATTGCGTACGAAACAGCAGGAATAGTGAAGCTTTGTAATGCTGTTTCAGATATCTTTTTATTAAAAATGACATCTTTTTGTATTTTATTGTAAAGATCAGTTAAAATATAATATTATCTAAAATTTAGAATATTTTTATAATTTAATTATATATATGTAATTTGATAAAAATTATAACTTTCGGGCAGGAAAAGAGTAGTACACTTTTAACTTATGTCAGAAATAGAACAAGTTTTTAGACAATGAAGAAGATTTTCAAAATCTTAAAATTCAAGATGATTTTTCCAAATCAAATGAAGAAATTCTTGACGAAATAAATGTTGAGAATGCTCAGGATGCGGAAGATATCCACAATGAGAACCCACTCACGAAATACCATTGAAAGACTATGAAGCAATGTCTTTAGATGAGTTAGTTAAAGAGTTTCAAAAATTATTGAACAATGAGAAAGTATAAGCAATTAAAGAGCATATTGAAGCTATAAAGCATCAGTTTGAAAAGCAATATGCAACTTTATTTGAAGAGAAAAAAAGAGACTTTCTTAGATAACGGAGGAGATGTGAAAGATTTTTCTTTTGTATTACCTATTCGTAGTGATTTTTCAACTTTATTCTGAGTATAAGAATAAGAGAAAGCATTATACTATAGAGAATTAGAAAGAGAATTGCATGCTAATTTAGCTCGTAAGCAAGATATTATTAATGGAAATAAAAATCTTATTCCAACAGATGATAAAGAATGGGATGCCAATAATGCTCTAAAAATACAAAGAACTTAAAGAACAATGGTATGAAATAGGAGCTATCCCATCGAAAAATTATAATGACATTTGGAATCAGTTTAATTTTCATAGTGAGAATTTTCTATGATTATCTAAATTAACTAAAAATTTCCAAGCAATGGATTTTAAACATAACTTGGAAGAAAATAAGATAATTCAAAAAGCAGAAGAGCTACTTTAAATTGTCAGATGTGAGTAAAAAGCTTATCGAGAATTGCAATTATTACATAAAATTTGGAAAGAACAAACAGGACCTATATGAAAAAGAACTAAAAGAGAGCCTATTTGGGCTAAATTTAATGAAATAACAAAAGAAATTCACGATAAACGACAAGCTTTCTTAAATAGCCTTGATAAAGTTTATGAGGAAAAATTTATCTAAAAAGAATGAATTAATTGATAAAATTACTCCAAATAACACAAGAAGAAATATCTTCTCATAAAAGCATGTCAGCAAATAATGGAGAGGGTAGAGGCACTTCGAGAAGAGTATTTGAAAATAGGTAGAGTTCCTTTATCAAATAGAGATGAGGTTTGGAATGAGTTTATGGAAATTTGCCGTAAATTTACTCGTAAGAAAAATGAATTTTATAGAAGTTTAAAGAAAATACAACAAGAAAATTTAGAGAAAAACAAGAATTAGTTGCTATTGCAAAAAGCTAATAAAGATAGTTCTGATTGGGAAGTTGTTACTCCTTTGATGGTAAAAATTCAAGAAGATTGGCAAAATAGGTCATATTCCTCAAAAATACACAGAACAACTTTGGAAAGAGTTTAAAACTTGCTTGTAATGAGTATTTTAATAGGCTAAATGAACAAAAATCATCTAAAAATCAGAAAGAAGATTTAAATAGAAAAGAGAAGCTTTTTGATGAACTAAAAGAGTTTAAAACTAACAGGAGATAGAGATAATGATATGGATTTCTTGAAAAACTTCGTATTTCTTGGAAGTAGAGTTAGGTAAATCTATTGAAGGAAGTAAAGAATTGGATACACGGTTTAATAAAATATTGAATGCTTTATATAAAAATTAGATTTTTAATAAAAAGAAATAGAATTGTTAAAATATAATAATAAATTAGAGCAATTGTGTGATAATGATAACTCTTTAATCAGAGAGCAAATTTTTGTAAGATAGATGAACTTCTGTACAGAAATATTAAAAACTTGAAAATAATTTTACAATTCTTTTCTAATGTAAAAACAGGATAACTCCTTTGATGAAAGAAGCTATAAAAACAATGAAAAATAGAAAAGAAATGTTGTTAATTTGGGAGGAAAAACTTAAAGAAGTTCACTAAAGAAATGTAAATAATGAATAAATTATATTTATAGAGGAAAATAGTTTTTATACTTGGAATAGCTTCAATGTTATTCGTTGGCTGTAAAAATAAGAATCAGGATAATCAGCAACAGGTTGAAAAATAAAGAGTTAATGAAAAAGTCATCAAACAAGTGTACAATATGAAGGGACTATCCTTGTGCAGATTGTGGAGGAATTAAAGTGAATATTAAACTTTTTCAGAAGGTAATGGTTGTTTAAAAACAGATGAGTATTTTGAGTAAAAATCAGACATTTACTGAAGAAGGACACTTTGAGATGGGACGCTGAGAAGAAAATGATAATATTAGTGAGTAAAAGCTGGACAGAAAACATTTTATAAAATTGATGCAAATATTATAATAATGTAGAAATTCAGATGCTTCTCCTTTACCAGAAGGAACGGCTGAGCAATATACGCTAACTAAAAATAATGAATTGAAACAAAAGAGATGAGCTATTCCTCATCTCTTTTTATGTAAAAATCTAATTATGAATGTGATACATATTTATTGTATGCCAGGACTTGGAGCTAGCTCTAAAATTTTTGAATATTTTACTTTTGATAAAAGATTTCAAATTCATTTATTAGACTGGGAAGAGCCTGAAAAATAATGAAACTTTACAGAGAACTATGAAAAAGAATGTCCCAAAAGATAGAATATCCTTCATCGATACTTATAGGAGTATCTTTTTGGAGGTATTTTAATTTACAAGAAATGGCTAAAATATATTAAAGATTATCGTTGTTTTGGTTCTTATTTCTACTATAAAGTCCTCAAAAGAACGACCTAAATGGGCAGAATTTTTATAAAACAAAATAGGAGACTTTTTACCAATAAAATTTATTGCTTCTTTTGGAATTATGGAACAAAACGTTATAAACGATTATATCATAAAATATATAGGTTTAGTATCTCCAAATTATCTTTCGTGGTCGTTAAAACAAATTACGAGAATGGGAACAAGAAGAACCTTTACCTCGGACAATTCATATTCATGGAGAAAAAGATGCTATTTTTCCTATTGAAAGATAGAAAAACCCAATAATTATAAAAGAAGGTCACATATTATGGTTTGTTAGTCGTTATCGTTGGTTTAATGAACACTTAATCAATTTGTTAGAAGAATATTTGTAAAATATATTTTAGTTATAAGTATTAAAAGAAGTTAAATAATGAATATATTTATTTTTGCATCATTTTTGTTTATTAAATTATTAAATTTATAGTTATACGTATAATCTATTAATTTAAGAATTTTGATATGAAAAACAAATTACAACTTTATTCTCTGCTATTTTGGGAGGAGGATATCCCTAGGGTGGGTATCATTATTTTATAGAAAAAGTAGGAGAACCTAATGAAAATTCAGTTTTAGAGTCGCCTAATGTAGTTCATACAAATTTTCAACAAGGTGCATTTTAATTTTTGATGAAAATAGTTTTGTTAATGCATCACAGTAAATAGTGTTGTTCACGTAAAAATGACATGTTGCTCCTGAAATTACATCAATATTTTGATCTTTTATGGAAATGTTCCTCAACAGGGAAAGAAAGGCTTGCAGGTACAGGTTCGGGGTTATTATTTCTCCTGATGGCTATATTGTAACGAATAATCACGTAATTACTGGGGGCTTCTTCAGTTCAAGTAACTTTAAATGATAATAAAAATACGTATAAGGCAGAAATTATTGGTACAGATTCTTCTTCAGATATTGCTCTTTAAAGATAAAAACAGATGATTGCACATCTAACTTGCAGATTCGATAATACTCAAATAGGTGAGTGGGTGCTTGCAGTAGAGGAATCCTTTAATCTACCTCTACGGTTACAGCTGGTATAATTAGTGCAAAAGCTCGAAATTTAGGAAATATTCAGAATGGAAAAAGTAGAGTCTTATATACAAACTGATGCTGCTGTAAATTCAGGAAATAGTGGAGGAGCTCTGGTGAATTTGAATGGAGATCTTATTGGTATAAATACAGCCATAGCTTCTTCCAAACTCAGGTAACTTTTATGGGGTATTCATTTGCTGTTTCCTAGTAATATAGCTAAAAAGTGGTGGAAGACCTTATAGAATATGGAAATGTACAAAAAGGGTTTTTAGGGAGTTTCTGGAATGGAGTTGAATTCTGAAACTGCTGATAAACTGAAAGTTAAAAGAAACAGAAGGGTTTTATGTTAGTGATGTAGAAAGTGCTTCAGAGCAGATAAAGCAGGTATAAAAAGGAGATATCATAAAAAGAAATAGATAATTTAAAAATACATGTACTTTCTCTGATCTTATTGGTCATATTAATACAAAAAGACCTAATGATAAAGTAGAAGTTTTACTTATTAGAGATTCAAATAGTAAAAAGTGATGGTTACTTTACATACATCTTTAGTTCTTAATAATATAGGAATGATAGTAAAAGACCTAACAGAAGAGGATAAAAGAGTATTTTAAAAGTTCAAAAAGGTGAAAATAACTGAATATTAGTGATATTTATAAACAAAATGGTATTGATTTAGAAGGAAAAGTGCTTATTTCTATTAATAATAAAGAAATAGTTGATACCAATCAGCTTTAAAAATATAGTAAATGAACTTAATCCTCAACAACGAAATTCTTTTATTATCATAAATAAAAAGGTGAAAAAAAGAAAGATATTTCTTTTTGAGATACAAGTTTCTTCATACATAAAAAGTGAAAGCCAACAATTTTTAATTGTTGGCTTTTTATACTAAATAGAATTTTTACTTTTGAATAAAAATATTTACAAATAGACATAGTTTGACCACTTTTGATATCTAATTTTGTACTTGAAACGAAAAAGACATTTATAAATTACAAATTTTTATAGGCAGGAAATATATATCATAAAAATTTTTGTATATTTGTCGCAAATTAAAAATTACACGAATATTTGAGATAGAGGTACAAATAAACATAATGATATAGCGTTTCACTTTGATTTTCCCTGCTCCGGAATACGACCAAACATTTCAATAGCTCTAAGGAAAGCAAGGGACAGAAATGCCTGCCTCATAGCGCAGGTATTCCTTTTTGCTTTTGTGTTAGCCTTTGGTCAGGCTCCGGACTGATAGAAGGAACCTGCTTAGTCTATAAGATGAAAATAAAATAATTAATAAATAATGGCAAATTTAATTAACAGGGAGCGAATTATTGAGAATTTGCCCCATGACAGTAACAAAATAGAAATCTCTACTAATAATGGTAGAACTTGGAGCACTCGTTACTCAGGCTCTTCTTATGGAGCGTTTATGATCTTACCTCTTATGGTGGTGAAATTATCGCTATCACTTCCAAAGGTGTAGTATGTATCCACTAATGGAGGCGGAGGTTGGAGTACCCGTTATTCAGGTTCTTCTTGTGGAGATTTTCAGTCTATTTCAGCCAATGGTTCAGAGCTTTTAGCTTCACAACCACTAAAAGGACTGTATGTTTCTAAAATGGAGGTGAAGTTTGGAGCAAACGCAGCTAAAATTGTTTAACTTTTAAAACTTGCTATATATTGTGTAATCGAAGACTATTTTATTAAGGCAAATTATAATGCTAGACAATGCGATTTTATGAACCTCAAATTGGTATCGAAAGTAATCTCAATAGATTCTTCCCTCGAGAATATCTCGAGAAAAGAATGTCTTAAACGCATGAAAATCTGAACCGTTTCTTCTTAATGAGGGATAGAAATAGAAAAGAGATATTTTCTTTTCATTCACCTGCAGCTTACAAAAGACCGATGAGAGGAAAATGTTGTACAAATAAAATGGTTTAATGGTGATTTAGAAACTTTCTCTTACGACGAAAAGGGCTATGTTATTCAATATGAGTATTATATAGGAGGAAGCTCTATACCGAAAAGAAACCTCTTATCGCTATGGTTCTGATAGTGTTCGTATTGCAGAGGTTACCAATACTTTTTATCCCTATAAAGAATATATGTAGGGTAATCCTAGATTTATACAAGGCAAAAGAATATAAAGTTGTCAGAGATGTTTATAGAGTATTATGATAATGGAAAAGCTTTCAAGTCTCAACGTCCACTAATATTCCTTTTTGAGACTCGTGAGTACTACTACGAAATCGATAGAAGCATATGAAAAATACACTTGCGAAGAATACTTGGCACTCTGAACAATTCTATGATGGTGAGGTGGGACATATTAAAAAGAGCTCTTACAATCAAAGAAGGAGAAATAGTAGAAGTGGCTCTTTATGCTCAAAGCAGCAACGACAACAACAAGTGAAACAATAGAAAACGCTTCTTGAAGAGGAATATAACAAAGAAAGCGCACCAAGGAGTTTGGTACAGCTTCTTCTACTCTCCCCAAAAAGTTGGATATAGACTATCAAACGCTAGTACTTTTGAAGAGCTCAACATTGTAAATCGATGGGAGATATTAGGTTAGGTAGTGTAATATTCGACCAAGAAGGAATATAGACAGTGGCTATATATTGAGCTACTGAAGGTTCGAATTTTGAAGACTCTGGCGACTGGATAACATTTGAATCAGGAAGAGAGAATGCAGAGGGCGAAATAGAGATAGGGGTTGCAGAATACGATTGGCGAGGGTATAACTGAGAATTGAGTTTATATGAAAATGGTGAACTCCGTGAAAAGAATAACATCGGAAGTCCATCTGTCTATCAATGAAGCAATAAACGTATTTATGCCTTTGAAGTGTTATAGAAAAGATTAGAAAAGTTAATGTTATATTAAAATAAATTTTTATATTTTCAATGTCAAACAAAAATATATTTTTATGAGAGCAAATATTTTTAACATCGCTACCAAAGAACTTAGTCAGGATGCTTTTATCACTTGGCTATTGGCTTTTGCTGATAATGACAATCAGCAATATGACAAGGAATTAAACCTATAGTGCAAAAGAATTTGTTTTCTATACTCATAAAAACAAATTCAAATTTTAATGAGCCCATACTTACAGTTGAAGCAGGGCGTCGGTGGGAAAAACTTATTGATGTATGGGCTGAGTAAATGAGTAAATATCTTATCATAATAGAGGATAAAAACCATTAGTTCAGAACATTCTAATCAATTAGAACGTTATAAGGAAATAGCAGAAAAATGGTGTTCAGAAAATAAATATGAAACACCTATTTGTATTTACCTTAAAACAGGAATGAAAGTTTAAGCATTTTTAATGCAATAAAAAGATAAAGGATACGCTATCTTTGACAGAACTGACTTCATAACTGCTTAATAATCATAAAGATATTAAAACAATATCTTGTGATTTTTACGAACATATGACCAACTTAGAAAGTTAAGTACTGCCTTTGAACATAAAACCTTTAGAGACGAATGGAATGGTAATGATTGGCAAGAGTTTTTCAAACTTATTGAAACTAAAAATCAATATACTAAAATGGCATTGTATAAATAATCCAAATGGAGGATTTTGGAATGCCATTCTTAATTAGGAGTATTGGGAGATTATCCCGTATACATACAACTTGAAGAAGGAAATTGTGCTTTAAATTATCAACAGACCCTGACGATATTGATTTGCCTGATAATTTCAGGCAGGACAAACCTCGTAATGAGCTTTACAATTTAATTATTGAAAGCAACTCGCTTTAGGATTAAACGAAATCAGAAAACCAGATAGGTTTGGTAATGGTAAGTATATGACAGTTGCTATTGTTGATAAAAGAGAACTGGTTAGCTAATGAAAAAGGTTTTGTAAAATGCTCAAAAGTAGTTGAAAATCTAACTAAGTATCTAAATTTCTTACGAAAAGAAATTCTAAAATAATAGCTATCAATCTCTCACTCCTAAAAGTAGGATATTTTTCAAAAATACTACCATCGGTCATATTTTTGTCCATTTAATATCCTATCTTTGCAGTGTAACTTTTAAAAGCAATACAATGAATCTTTTACTTAGACGACCTCCGCCCCTACTCCTGAGGGGTTTGAGCAGGTGTGTATAGCTACGAGGAATTTGTAGCTTATCTTCAGCAAAAGAGCTCACCTGATTTTATATTTCGTTCGACCACGATTTGGGTGAGGGGCTTTCTGGCTATGATTGTGTTAAATATTTGGTGGATTATTGTTTAGACCATCAGTTGCCTTTGCCTGCTTTTGCAGTACACAGCCAAAACTCCTGTAGGTAAGGCGAGATATAGAACAACTATTAGCAAATAAAAGAATATAAAATTTTAATAAATAAAACTATGGCTAAAAAGAACAATTATTGCGATTGGTACATATCGTAAAAGCTCATGAAAAGGCTCCTGAAGGGGACTTAGCTATCAGGAGCTATACGACTACCTAAAACAAAAACACGAGGATAAAAGATTGTGAGAAGTTTAGTTTTTCGGAGAAGACTTTTTCAGCAGGGATGGGCATCTGTTGGAAGATATTTTTTATGATTTACATTGCGCCCTAATGGTAAGGGGCGATGGGTGATTGAAGAAAGCGAACTAACAAACAGGTATGCTATTTTTGACAACATTTTATTAGTAGATGCTTACCGCCGGACTAAAAGAGATGCAAGAGGTACTACTGTTTTGAAGACAAGAGAAAAACGCTAGGCTTAAACCATATTGAAAACATTGTGAGGCTATAGAAAAACATCGTACGGTGCAGTTTTTCTACACCAAATTTCTGGGAAGGGTAGCTCGTCGCAGCGTGAGATGATACCCTACGCCTTAAAGACACAACAGGCGTTGGTATCTGATTGCAGCTGAACACAAAAGAACCTATGAAGTTTAAGGCTTTTGGCTTAGATCGTATTTCTCAATTGGAAGTTACAACCACTAAAATAGAACGCAAAAGGTGAATATAGAAGCCCTCTTTAAAAATACTTATGGGGTAATGAGTTGATACAAAACACCTCCGCTAGAAATCATCTTATCTTTTTGACTCACGAGCTAGGGCAGTATATTAAAACTCTACTACTACACCCTCACAAAAGCTATTAAAAGACAATGAGGATGAGGTGCGTATCAGCGCTACTCGTTCCTACCTACAATTTTGTGATGGAGATATGCGCCCGCAGTCAGTATGTGAAAGTAATTTCACCGCCTTCATTAGCTGAAGAAGTAAAAGGATATCTAAAAAAGCTATGAACAATACAATTTCTAACCCTATTTTTCTACTTTTATATCATATGCATCTCCATGGTATAAAGTTTTTCAATCAATACCATATATTTCGATTGGAATTATATATTCAGTCTAATAATTCTGTAAAACTCGCAATAATAGCTTGCTCACCTGCTATGCTATATCTGTCCCAAAAACTATCATAACAATATCCTAACCTATTTTTGATAAATCAATGGTTATATATTGAGAATTGTTGTCTTTTGCTATAATAAACCAATTATGACTAATATCTCTTCAAAATTTTCTCCTAAAGATAATTTCATTTGCTCTTTTAAATTCCAGTAAATCCAATTATTTTTATTGAATAATCAGAATTTTGATGGTGATTCCATAATTTTCTAAAATAAAATTTTAAAATCATTAGGAATATTAAGAGGTATATTTTTATAAGATTTGGATAATTTAGAAACTATACAGTTTTTGTTATTTTCTATTTTTGAAATAATTTGACTAATTTTTCCATAGTTTTTGATATCTTACAAACTTATCAGATAACGTCTCATTTTTGAGACGTTGTAATTTTAAGGTAAAAATAATATATTCACAATAAAGGATTTGGGGAGAGGGTTAGGCCCTCCTCATTTTTGGTATTGTTCTGTACTCAATAAGAACATTTACTAATCCATCAGTAGAAATAGCAGAAATACTAGCTTTTATGCGTGATTCCACGTTCTCCACCTCCATTGACTAGTCGATATATTGGATATCAGAATTTACTTCAAAGGTTTTTGTAAATTCTTTTCCATTTTCCATATAATATGTATATGAATCTTTTATCTCCCTGCTACCTATACTTACGAGTTGTTTTTTCATCAATAAAACGAGACATAATACGTTGATTTATAGTCTGTTTTTCCTCATATAAACGTTTAATAATAACAGTATATTTTTCGTTTGTCAGTTATTTCCAACTCCCTTGTATTGATAGTTATTCAGAGCTTCGCTTGGGTTACAAACTTGAGTATTCATATCTTCATAATTGGACTCAGGTTTGTCTATTCCTTTCTAAAAGGAATAGCTTTTTACATCTTCTTCTTTAGGATCTATTGTTGTTTTACTACAACTCACCAAGGTGATACATAATATAGTAAATATATTTCACTAATTTTACCTTAAATCTTTTTAAAGTTGAAATTACTTTTCTTGTATTTTTAGATTTATAATTGCTCCAACCTTGCAGTTTTGTATGTTTTAGCTTTACCTTTTTGGAACATAAAGTAGTTTCACTTCAGAGATACTCCACCTTCTCCACCTTCTTCATCTTCTTCTCTTCTTCACAGAGGTTTCTTCACTAAGAGTTGGAGGAGTTTGTGCTTTAACAGTAACTTTTGTTAATTTTTACATCCGCCATAAAAGCATTTTTCTCCTATAGAACTTACGTTTTCAGGAATGATAATTTCTTTTAAATTATTACATGATGAGAAAGATTCATTACCAATAGAAATAACGGATTTTTGGAATATTAATACTTGCTAAATTGCTCACCTAAACACTCCATCTTCAATAGCTGTAAGCCCTTCAGGAAGAGTAACAGAAGATAAATTATCTGTATTAGCAAAAGCAGATTTTCCAATAGTTTTTACAGAGTTTGGAATTTTTACAGTTGATAATGTGTTACAAGAACCAAAAGCTTCTTCACCTATTTCTGTTAAGTTGTTGTTAAATTCTATTTTATTTAAATGAATACAAGTAGCAAAAGCAGATTTTTCCAATAGTTTTTAATGTTTTCAGGGAAAATGATAGATTCTGTTGTAGAACTATTAAAAGCCTTATCTCCAATTTTGGTAATTTTTGCTTAGAAGAGCATCAGATTCCATATCAATGTCTTTTAATAGAAGTATTTTTCCATTTTGTTAAAAGTAAGTTTATCAGAGACTTAATGTATAGTCTGTATTTTTCAACAAAATAGACTTATATATATAGTTAGTGTTATAGATTTTTAGATGTCAGTAATAACAATTTGGCTTTTGCCAATTTTTGAAAACCTTCAATAGAGAAAGATTTTTATCAGTTGAAAGCGTAACTTTCGCTATTTCAGAAGTTTGTATCTCATACTCATCATTTCCTGAAATGATATTAACAGAAATATTTTCATTGATTTTTAAAAGAAACTCATGAATAGAAAAATCTTTTAAGTTTTGCATTTACAGTATATATGGATAATTTTAGTTTGGTCAATAACTTTATTATCAATAATAGAAATATCTGTTTTTCCCTCTTTAATAGCTTTAATTTTGATATGTCAGGAGTAAGCTCTGCAGATGCTATTTTTCGGCTTGATTCGGTCTCAATGATTTTGTAATCACCATTACCAGAAGTGATTTCTATAAGTCCTGTTTTGATTTTCTTCTAAGTTAATTTCATTTTTCCGATAGAAAAATCATTAGGTTTTGTTTGCTCAGTACCATTATTAGGTTTTTGGTTCAGAGCCATTTTCTTCCTTACTACATTGTGTGATAGCTTACTATAAATAGCAAAAAGGCTGATTTTAAAATTTTGTACATTATGATTTAAATTTGTTTTATATTACAGATATTATGTTAAAAATATGATTTAATATGGTTTGGGTTCATCTATTATCTCTGCAGAGAAAAAAGTAGGCTCTCCATTAGAAATAAATGTTTACTTTCATATGTGTAACGTTTACGGATGGGGTCCTTTGACATTTGAAATTTCACAAATAAATTTATTTCCCTTCTCGTTGGAATCATAAAAATATAAGTGCTGTTATCACAGGTCCTGCGTGAAAAGTTTTATTCCTTTTTCCAGTACCTACATAGTAGAACCCTAAGCCTGTACTTTCTTCAGGTTGATATATATTAAGGGTCTTCATTTCGTATTAAAACGGAAAGATAGTATCTTTTTCTTTGTTTCTTGTAAAAATTTCTGGTAAACCTCAAAAGCAGGGTTCGTTTTTATGAAAACATCACTTTTTGAAATATATTCATTCCTTTTTATTACTAATTGGAGTTTTGCATATTATCAAAAATTTCGATTTTCCGTATGCAAGCGTAATATCATCTGTTATTTTCTCCATTCCATTGGTGAGCTTGGGTAAGTTTTCAAAATAGGAATGAAAATCTCTAGCTGGCTCTATTGAAGGTTAGTTTTAGTAAATTTCCTCTTAAATCTTTACGAACGTCGAAAATCATCGCTAAATTTATCATTAACCAATTCTTGTAAGTAATTGTAAGTGGTAAAACTAAGTTCTACTTAGTATTTTTGGTTTTACTTCAAACTGACTTTTTTGATAGCTTTGAAGTATTTTCATCTTTATCAAGAAGCATTTCAACCGTTCCGTTTTTGTCAAATTCATCAAAATAAAAACCTCAAACCCATAAAACACGATAATCTCCATCAATAATTTGGTCTTTGTTCGAAAATAATAAAGAATCTGTATTTGGAAAATATCTACACGCCAACCGTATTGAGCTTCTGTTAGTTCATTTCGGAGAGTATTTGAGGTTCTGTGCATTACGTTCTGAAGGAGAAGCCTCAAATGACGCTTTTTCTTTATTACAACCGATAAAGAATACACTAAGTAGAACCATAAAAAGTGTGTGTATTTTCATTTTTATTGATTGATGTAAGCCTTAATTCTTTGTACGCTAATGGTTTGCATTCTAGTTAAATTGATCTTTGATTTCTTTTTGAAGTAATCTGTAACCATAGCTTATTTTTGGTTATTTCTGCATATACTTCTTTTATTTGCTTCTTAGTTTGCTAATGTTGTTGTACTTCTGGGTTTGAGTCTGTATCTGGGGTTTGTGCTGTAGTGAGGCTTGTTCTACTTCTTTTTGAGAATTTGTAAGCATTACGCTAATGATTTCAACAAAAGTCATCTTCTGCTGAGAGGCGTGAATGTTGCGTAAAAAACCTCGCTTGTTAGCATAGCTCTCAATACCAAGCTCAGAACGTGTTAAACCACTTATTTGTTTTATTTCTTGCAGTTGATGAGATATACTGCTTTTGGCTAATAATATCAAATTTATCTCTGTTATGGGGAAAGAAGTTCAAGCAAGCGTTTAACAGGTTGATGATGTACACTGCATCAGTATATAAACTTGTATTGCATTTTTAGGTGAACTCATTGATGTTATAAAGATGCATTTCAATAGCTCCTAGATTAGGGTTTGAGATGAGTTCTACTCCGTTAGAATCTAAGTTTTTCCCGCCATACTATAGATTTTGATGGGTTCTTTTCCTTTCATAAAATCACTTCCTCCTATATTGGATAGTGTATAAGTTCCAGCCAAAAGATATTTTATAGCTTTTAGCTCTTTACACTTTTGTCTGTTTCAGGCGGATAGGCGCCATTTCCCTTTGGGCGGTATTATTATTCAACGATATTCCACTGAAATGCCGTAAGGATTAATAAATTCGTAGTTATATATGTATCTGACTCGGTATATTGTCGTTTGATAATATTACTATCAATAACACTATTGTTGAGACAAATTCTCTGTAGACAACTTTAATAAAAGTTATAAAAATAAAAATATGTACTTGTTTTTCATATTAATTGTATAAAATGTATAAAAGTATCTTATTTTATAATCTTTTTCTTTCAGCTAATATACCTTTATAATACCTCTTTTTGCAGGACAAGGTACTATATTTTTATTCAAATTTTTACAAATAAAATAACATGTAAGTTTATTTATTAACGAGCATTGAGGGTTAAGCCTCGTTTTGTTGCCTCTGCTGGTATCTGTAATAACTTACGTGGGTCTTCTTTTACGTAAAGGTTGATGGGTATAAGTACCACTTTGGAGGTACGGTAATAGGGAATGTAGAACGACGAATATCAAACCATCGTAGCCCTCGATGAGAACTCTTTTTGACGGAGTCTAAGATAATTTTTAATTAAAAGCTAATTGTTTGATTGTCATACCATAAAATGAGGAATAAGTATCATAGTGCGTATTGTTGATAGCTGTATAAGTATCATTCTCACAAGGAGGAACAGTAGTTCTGCCATATTTACCTATCATAAACTCTTTTTATATTATTGACAGCCCAAGTCATATTGTTTCTTCATTATAGGCTTCCAATCGGTTTAAGAATAACTTCATCGGTAGAGTACATTTGTAACATATAAGTCTTTCGGAAAGTACTTGTATTACCGAGGGCAAGTTCATCAAACTTTGCCTATACATACCATTATTTATAGGTGAGTTGATGAGGAGAAGAAAAGTAAGACATACCTAAACGTAACTTACTACCAGCGTCACAAGATTCAATACCACGACTATTGAAGATAGTATTCATAGTATTGGTTGTAACTCCAAATTTCCTCTGTTGGTGGGTTACGAGGCTATACGAGACTCTGTTGTGGTTAGTAATAAATTAGCCTCTTGTTCTGTACTGGTATAAGTACGAAATAGAGTTCTTACGATTGAAGGTATATTCTTGCTCATAACTAGCCCAGTTTCTTAACTTTTTGCTTCGGGTCTGAGCCTAAAACACATAATCAGAATAAGCGATAACTAAGTCCCATTCAGCTTTCATCAAATAAAAACGAGAAGCAAAGGCATAAGCAGCTTTTTATTGAGAAATGAAATTTAGGCTTTTGATAGTATTTATCTTCTACTAAAGAAATACCCTAATTTCAGGTCTTCCTCTATTTGGTCATATACCTGAGCCACAGTACCTCTCTTATAATCTACCAAAGCATTTTTCTCAGGCTTTGTGAGTAAAGGAATACCCATATCTTGCTTAGAACGTTCGCCTGCATAAGGCTCTGCCCATATATTGACTAACATAAAATGAAGATAAGCACGCAAAAGGAAAAAGCCTCTCCATATAGTGCTTTTATATGCAGTTGGTTTTAGGGATATGATGCCAAAAGCTCTAATGCTTTTATTCACTTGTGCTATTCCCGAATAGCAAGAATTCCAGTAGTTTAGAGGAGTATCCAAATCTTCTTGGTCATAGTCCTCCCAGAAAAACATAGCCTCATTGAGCTGCGAGTGTATCCGTTGTCTCTTTCCATAACATTATCGGTACGAGCTTCAAGGAAAGGGAAGTAACTAGCTTGCTGGTAAGCACCTGTGATGAGTTCGCTATCTTTTTCTTCCGAATCAATAGGGTGCATTTAAAGATGAATCAGGGTCTTTATCTAAAATATCTCGACAGCCAATTCCTGATAAAGCTATTATCAAAAGACTTAGTATTGCTCTTATTTTCATTCGTATGTATTTTTATAAGTTATAAATATACTTTTTGTGGTTCAAGATTACTATTTTATTACAAATAAAAATGTTTTTACATTAAAGTAATATTAAAAATATTCTATCATAAAAAAATTAATAAGTAAAAGTACCCTTTATGATAGTTGTGAAGGTAGCTTTACCCCTCAAAGTCCATTTATGATGGTTGTAAAGGTGGCTTTATCCTCAGAGTACCCTTTATGATGGTTGTGAAGGTAACTTTACCCCCTCAGAGTACCTCATGATAGTTGTAAAGGTGGCTACTCCCCTCAGGTGACCCTTTGAGTAGTTGTGAAAGTAGCTTTGCCCCTCAAAGTACCTTTTTATAATAGTTGTGAAGTGCTTTGCTCCCTCAAAGTACCCTTTATGATAGTTATGAAGGTGGCTTTACTTCATATAATCTAATCTTATGGTATTAATTAATATAGTTTGATAAGGTTTTTATATGTTGTATTATCAAAAATAAGACTAGAATAGATAGTTTGCCCTATAAAAATACCAAATGGGTGCCCTAGCTCTTAACCCTGAAGGGTGTCTTGAAACTAAATATTTTTATTAGTCAAGTTGATGCAGTTTGCGTTTAAAGTAAAGGTTTTTATAGGCTTTAAATTTCGCAGATGCATCTATGATAAGGTGAGATTACTTTCTCCCGTTCAGCTATGATACCTTGCCCTGGTGTTGTGCGCATATCCCCATTGTAACGAATACCTATATTGGCTTCAAAGCGTTTATATTCAAACCCAATCCCGATATTTTAAGCTATGTTTATTAATGTAGGTATTTCATCACCTTTATGAACATACCCCAAGAGTCCTCGTGGAAGGTGTTTTGCATTTCAGTATCTGTGTAAGTATATGCTAATTGTAATGGAGTTTTGAAGTTCCATTCTTCGGGTATAGGTTGGTAGTGAATGAGTAACTCAGCACCTTTTACGATAGCCTTCCCGATGTCAAATTGGTTAAGGTCTCCTGTTCCGCCAGATGCCGCCAAGTTGCTACCAAAGCATATTACTATAATTATTATAAAAGCCTATAAAGCTCAGCAGTTGGTTCTCCCATTGAAAGACGAGAACCTAATTCTATATTGATCTACTTTCAGGATTTTTGTTCAATACTTTTACCTGTACGAGAGTCCAAATCACACACTAGGAGGCGAGAACCCTTTGTGTGCGCCAGTGAAAACAGACCAGTCTGGGGTAATCTTATAATGCGCTCAATACTAGAATAAGTACTTTTACGTAGTTATCAGCTTCTGACGTACTCTTCCAGAGCGTCTTATATCTGCGCTTGTATAATCTTTTTATGTAAATGAGTATCTTCATACCGAAGTCCAGTGAAATAGTCCATTTTTGATAGTCATTTTACCAAGTAAATAGAAGCTAAGGCATCTGCCGAAGTAATTTTATTGGCTTGCGCCCCGTGTATACCCTCTAAGAATAAGGACATTTGTTTATTTTTGGATACTATAAGCATCGTCCCACTGAAAGCGGTCTTCATCATCAATGTGGTATCTTATACCAGCTTCTGTATCAAAATATAGGTTGCCAGAGGTGAATTTATAGTTAATTTTAGTTTGAATACCACTGGCATCATAGTCACGGTTATTGGCTCGTAATATAAGCTCAGCTCCATTATAGTCAGTTTTACCTGTAAGAATGTCGAAATATAAGTGATTGGTTTCAGGGTCTTTGAGGATATCACCTACAGAACGTTTTTCTGCATCTGTAATGCCTGCTTTTACATCATTGAGTTTATACCAATTACGATGAAACTTGTTATAATATACATTGGTAGTAATTTGAAAGCGAGGAGATACATTGAGCAAATAAGTAGCTACCCACTGTTGGTGTTTGGTGCTCATATTATCTTTTTAGAGCCAGCATAACGAAGATAAAGGAGTGCTTTTAAAAATCAAATTCAGATAGCCCAACATAGGTTTCATCTGAGTGTTCATCAGCATAACCGAATTTAAGCTCTAAAGAGTGGTTTGTACCTTCTTCTTTATCTGTTTTTAGGAGGAATTTAGCTATGAAGTCATTTCTGTTAAAGCCTGCTTTATCTCCATTTTCAAAGTGTTTAAAACCATCAGATTGATATCGAAGATATTCAACCATATAACCAAAATGTCTTTTTAGTATCACCAATATTAGCAAAGAGCTTTAAAAGTATTATCTGTACCAAAAAGAAGAGTTTATTTTCCCACCAAAACAGGGAAGGAATAGGCGTAGAAACCATATTAATAGCTCCTCCAGTAGTAAAAAGGACCATATTGTACTTGGCTACTTCCTTTAAGAACTTCAACAGCATACATACGTGCAGCATTTGGAAAGTAGTATGCAGCAGGAGCAAGTAGGGGCAGGGAGGCTAGTATGCCATCTTCCATAATTGTTAGTTTTTCACTTCGTTCGGCTTTGGTACCTCGAAGGCTAATGTTAGGGAGCGTAATCCATATCCATCTTCTTCATAGACATTTACTCCTGGGACAGCTTTGAGCATTCTATTAATATCAGTATAACTGAGTTTAGCTATCTCTTGTGGAGAAATATAGTAAGCCGAGCCTGTTCTGTTACAGAGCCTGAAATTTACTTCCTAAAAATTTGTTTTACAGAAACTACAACTTCATTCAATTGTCGAATACTGTCTTTTTCTCTTCTTTCTCTTGTGCAAGTATATTTAGAAAAGAAAAAGGATAATCCTATTAATAATTTGGTCAGCGACATAAAAATATATAGTTTTAAATAGTTTTTGGCTACATCACTTTTGTTACTACTTAAAGATTGTTATATATCCCAATTTGTAGTTTTTATAGAGAATAGCTACATTTTAGGTTATTATTTTTCATTGTATAAATTTTTAGTTAGGTTAGAATAAGAGTAACATTATATTTATAGCCTCATATATTAAAAATGAGTGCAAATATAATTTGCCATTTGCACTCATTTGTGTTAGTTTTTATTTTTATGGTAAAATGTGATTTATTTAATTTCTTTAATATTATAAATACACTGCTCCAATTATTATTGTTTTTGTAAGCATTTATAGCTTCTTTCGGAACAAAGAGAATTTTTATTGGAATTAGAAGATCGAAACACAGCACTACCAAGAGTTGGAGGAGTAGAAGTTTTTAGGTAATCCTTTTCTAATTTAGTACTAAGTACGGAATGCACCATTTCCTATAGTAGTTATTTTATTTCCAATAATTATTTCTCTGATAGTAGAACTACTAAAAGCATTAGCTTCAATTTCACGGATTCCATTGTAATTTTTCAATAGTTCTGTTACCAGAAAATACTGTTCCTGCAATAACATTTGTAGGAATAACTAATTCAGTAGTAATATTTTTACTTCAGTTAGTGTTCCTTCTGCATCAATAACAAAGTTATTATCTCCTGTTATGGGAGCATTTACAGTTACATTAATTGTTTTGGTTTGTGCAGGAGAGTTACCATTATCTGTTACAGTAATAGTAGTATTACCTGCTCCTATGGCTGTGATTTTTACCTTGTTTCCTTCTAATGTAGCAGAGGCGATGTTGTTATCATTAGATTTAACAGAATAATCATTATTTCCAAAAATAGTAACATGCTCAGAAGCATCTTTTCTAAGACTATGCTTTCTTTACTAAGAGCGAGAGGAGTTCCTACAACAATAACATTTACAGTAGCTGTTTTATTAGTTTTTGTATCTGTAATAGTAAGGGTAGTATTACCTACTTTTTTTATCTGTAACAATAACTCTATAATAATAGTTAGTTGGGTCTTTTTATTTCAGCTTCAACAATAGTAGTATTATTAGATTTTACAGTATAAAAACCACTTCCTTGAGTAATTTGAAAAGTTCCTCCGCCATTTTTATCAATATTAAGAGTATTTGTACTTAAAGTAAGGTTAGAAGCTTCAACAGTAACATTCAGAGTAAGTTTTTCCTTAGTTTTATTATCTGTAACAATAACTTTGGTAGTACCTACTGTTGCTCCAATAACTTGTACGCCTGCTTGCCAATCTGCTAAAGCAATATTTTCATCATTAGATTTTGCAAGATATTGTTCAGAACCATTTTTTTACAGCAATTGTTTTGGGTTTCACCTACTTTTTAAAGTAATATTTTCTTTTTCTAAATGAAAACCTAATTCTACAACTACTTTGATAGTTTCCGTTTGAGAAGATTTTGAATCCGTAACAGTGATTGTAGTTTCACCTTTTCCGATAGCTTCAATAGTAATAATATTATTAGAAATAGAAGCAGAAGCAATATTAGCATCTTGTGATGCTACGGTATATTGACCTTCACCAGCTTGAATGATAACGGTGCTTTTCACCTTTTTCAAAAGTTACCTCTTTTTATCTAATGCAATAGATTTCAAATATTAACAGTGATAGTTGCTGTTTTACTTTTAGCATCAGAAACGATAACAGTTGTGAGCCATCTTTGATAGCTTCAATGGAAATAACATCATTATTTATAGATGTTTTTACAATTTTTCATCAGAAGATTTGGCTGTATATTCGCTATTTCCATCTGTGATTTTTAATAGAAGTTTTACCATTTATAGAAAGTTGTGCGGTAGAACTTTCTAATTTTAGTTCCTTTGCTTGTGGAACTTGGGTTGTAGTAGATGTCTTCATCTTTTACAACTTGTCGTTGAGATGATTAAGGCTGTCATTAGCCCACAAAAACGTAATTTCATTATTACTTTGATTAAATTTGTTTCTAAAAATATAATATAAAAAAATTATTTAATTTTAATTCTAATAATTCTTTGATTGAAAGCTCTATAAAAATAAGGAATTTTTATAAAGCATTCGGAATATGAAAAGGATATCGTTTTTGGTTATGGTCACTCATAAAAATTTCATTTTCTAAATGAATTTTTAGGATTCCATTTTTCCATTTCTTCTGCATATTTTTCACTCCATTTAAACTCTGGTCGTTGTTCATCAGGCATTTCTCCTAATGAATCGTGTTTTTAGCATTTCCAACTAAAGCAAAAAGCAAGCATATCAAAAATGATAGTTGTTTCTTGGAAATGAGTACATATTTCATTGAAAAATCTTTAATAGCTGTTCTTTCAAAATACATAAAAACGCCTTCTACAATAATAAGAACAGGTTTGTTGTGAGATAATACCTTATCTATCCAACTATAATCAAACATTGAAATAGCCAAAAAGGAACGATGAGGGCTTTCTCTGAAAAATTGTTTTTCTTAAAGCAATACTTTCAGGTAAATCTAAGTCATACCAATGAGTTATATTTGGGGACCCTAAACGTTCATAACGGGCATCCAGTCCTGAGCCTAATTGTATTACGACAGCATCTGGGTTATTTTCTATAAATTTTTAGCTTCTTTATCAATTAAATTAGCACGAATACAAACTCCTGCTTGTGTGAATTTAGATTTTTTTAAATTTTTGAGAAATCATAATTTATTTGGCTTAAAAATACCTAATGCCGTTTCATCTCTTAATAAAGGCTTTTTGTTTTGTTTCTTCTGCCTTAGCCCAAAGTGTAATGAGCATAGTTTCAGGTATTTTTGTCTAATTGTTTTTGTAAAGGATTCATAAGTATGTGGTTAAAAATATTATGCAATAAATTAATTTTTCTTTTGGTAATATTAATCGAAAACCTTCACCACGTAAAGTTATTGTAGAAGTTCCTACCTCTTCAACAAAAACTTTATGTATACCTTCTTTATTCCTGAAAGTTCAGTAGAATTTGGGTAAAAAGACAATTTTACATCTGTATAATTATCTTTTTGAAGATTATTTTTCTGTTAGAATAATTTTTAGCAGCTACTTTTCTGTATAATCCGAAGTATGTTCCGTAAGGATTGGTAGTTGTAGAAAGCCATATACCTTGTCCTTTGCGTTTTACAATCATTTTAGGAGTTAAAAATAGAATAAATACTTCGGTTTGTGGTAGCATAAATACCTATTTCGTTTGTAGTACCTTCGCTTCTTACACTTACTTTTTAAAGTTTTGGATACTACATTATCAGAAGAAAAAGTAATAGTAGCATCTCCATCGTGAATAGCTCTTAATTCAAGAATACCATTTGTTCCATTCCATTTAGCAACAATAGCATTTTGTGGGTCTTCCAGTTGCATATTAACAATATCTCCACTCCACTAACACTGATAGTTTTAGTTTCATCTTTCGGGAATAATCTTACAAAAATCTTGGCTAATACTAAGTTCTGAAGGAATAACTTTAATTCTCAACTGAGCTTTTTATCGTGAGAATGTATGGTAGCAAAAGGTTTCACCTTCCCATAAAGCTTTTTATTTTTAGTGTATCTTGGCTGATGCTTGCTTGGGCAAATTTCAATTTTTCAATATTAACACTAAATTTCTGATTTCCACCAGATAGTAAAATATCTCTTTGAGTAAGTTTATTTATAGAAATTTCAGAAATTGAAGTCTCTTCAGTACCTATTTTTATATTAGGATACTCATTTTTCATTTTTATCTTTATTACAAGCATAAATGAAAAAAATAAAACAAAAATATATAAATAATTTATTCATAATCAATTATTTAATAGTCATTTTGTATTCCAATTCCCATTCTCGGTCATTAGTTTCTTTTTATAATAATTTTAAGTTTTGTTTTTCCTTTTTTTCGGGAAAAGTAAGCGTATTGCCTATTGGTTGTACTTTATTCCCATCAATAAAATAAGTTATTTCAGCATTTTTCTATAGCTAAGTCATTGTAATATAGTGATATAGTTTGAGAAGCTTCTGCATCGTTAGATAAAGTTCTTAAATGCGGAATTCTATTTTTCATCATTAACTGAAGTTGATTAACCTTTGGGTAGTAATGTTTATAGTTTTTTGAATAATTGGAGAATATTCCACCTTTTTGTAGCTCTTATTTTTATAGAATAAGTAGTGTTGGGTTTGAGGTTTTTCAATAATATAAGAGGTATTATTTACTTTTTATAGGTGATTGATTATCAATAACAATTTCCCATTTTGTATTTTTGTTAATAGATTTATGCCAAGAAAGCAGAATTTCTCTTTGGTAAGATTGATATGTTATACCTGTTGGAGGAGTAAGCTCTGATGTTGCCCCTTTTTATAAATAAATGAAATATCGTCAAAAATAAAGTTTGTCCCTCTTGGCTAGGAATGTAAAAAGCAATTCCTATTTTATCAACATCTGCAGGAATTGTAATTGTATGTGTATATTGTTTCCATTGGGTAGTGGAACTGAAAAAGTTTAATTTTTCATCATTAATTCTGTTATTTTCTCTATACCAAGTAATTATAGGTTGAATATTTGCAGTTTGATTAGATTTTACCCAATAAGAAAAAAAGTATATTCTGCACCTTCTTCAACATCAATAACATTGTATTCTGCATTTTTTTAGTAATACGAAAAGAACCTCCATTAGCATAAATTTGAGCTGCGTTATTTCCATTATGAGCATTAGAACTTTTTCAACGCTTAAAGTGGTATCAAAGTGCCAATAAGTGAAACGTCGGTTTTGATATTTCTCAAAATCACCATTTTCTATCAAATTATTTTTGTGCTTTTAGTAAAAAGGACAAAAATAGGAGTAAAAAATATTTTTCATCATTATGATTATCGTTTTTATATCATTTTATAGAAATATTGAAGGATTTTGCAAGTTCAGAAGCAATGTTTTTCAGAGAACCTTCTGTATTTTTCATCCGCTAATAGCTTATTTTTATTCCAAAGACCTCGTTCTTGTTGTAGTTTTTGTAGAATATTCTTGATTTCTTCATATGAAATATAAGTTTCACCATTTGCTTTACGAGTAAAATAAGAGAATAAATAAGTCCATATCCTTTTAGATATAGAAGCAAAAGCATCACTCCCAGAGTCTTCTTCAAGATTAGAACGAGTATTTTTCGCTTAATAAAAATTTATAGCACGAGCTATTGCTACTTTGGATAATTCTTCCCTAATAATACGAATATGAATTTTCATATCTTCATATCGATATCTTCCCAGTTCAATACGTCCTTGAACAAAGGCATTAAATATTTTCTTTTCACTATCTTTCAACAGAGGAATACCTTCTGGTTGAGCTAATTTTTCAAAAAAATCATAATATCCATAGGCTAAATCCCAGTGATGTTCAAGCTCTGTATAATTTCTTCCAGCAGGTAAAAACAACATTTTTGATGTTTTTTTATAAGTTCTTGATTATCAAAAATAGTCGTCTAAAATGATAATTTAGAATTTTTATCTAAATAAATAGCTCCCATTATAGAATAATTGAAAGCTTCAGCTATGGCAAGTCCTTTTTCATCAACATAAACTCTATTTGGGTCACTGATATTGATACCAACAAAACCAGTTTGCCCAATTTGAGCTTTTTCGTCTTTTATGGAACTATCTGAATAATAACCAGATATTGTAGCCATTGTATTTATCAGATTTTCAATATCTTGTGTTATTTTTTTCTTTATTAGGAAGATGTAATGGAGAGGTTGCTATTTGTTCTTTTGGTTTTATTCCATAAAGTCCATTATTAAACAGATTAAAAGCATCTTTATATTCTCTCTCATTAGTTATTTGTGCGCTTACCAACCTGTTAGAATACAATCTGTCTAATGGTTCTTTAGCAAACTACATTCCAACACATCAACACTGTTATATCCATTTCTAGAAAAATTATATTTAGGAATTATAGGAAGTGATAATGGAGGAATATAAGAAAGTGATGGTTTCATTACTATTTTTGTCACAAGTAATAAATGAAAGAAAGAGTGAAAAAGAATTATTTTTCATTATAACTCAGTTTGTTGGTTAAAATTTATTAAGATTAATTTTTATTTTAAAAATGAAAAAAATATTTCTAGTAGATTTAAAAAGACTTAAAATCGAGTGCAAAATATACTAAAAATTAATTTTATTAAAAATAATTTTAAAATATTTATTTTTATGTAGCTTAAATATAGTTTAGAAAAAGAAAAAATAAACCATAATAAGTATTTTACTTACTATGGTTTTATTTTAAAAAATATAAAAATTATTTAACTACCGTTCCGTTTGAAATATTATTTTTCATCAGGATTTAGAAAAATATATTTTCCTTCAGAGTTTTTCAACCATTAAAATCATTCCTTGGCTTTCTACTCACGTAATTTTTCTTGGTTCAAGATTAACTAAAACAGTTACTTTTTTCCCGATAATAGATTCCAGGTTCAAAAACTTTTGAGCTATTCCAGGACAATAGTTCTTACATCAATACCTGTATCTACTTTTAGGATAAGAAGTTTGTCTGCTTTTGGCATTTTTGGGCTTCTAAAATAGTTCCTATGCGAATATCCAATTTTGAAAAAAATCATCATAGAAATATTTTTCTTTCTGAGGTTCAATAAGCTTTTACATTTTTGTTTAGCATTATCTATTTTTACTTTTGTTCTAATCGGTCAATTTGTTTTTGAATAGTCTCATCTTCGATTTTTCAAAAAGTAAAATAGCTTTTTCTACCTTATGTCCTTTCTCTATAAGATGCTCTGATTGTAATACTTTTTCCCCAATTAGGGAGTAATATTCATAGTATTGAAATTCAGTATTTTTCTTAACTTTTCAAGTAAAAGGCAAGAAAGGCTCACAAGTAACAATAAAGCAGAAGCAATATGTAAAGCAGTGTATATAATTGTTTCTACACGTTCAGGATTTGTTTTTATAAGTTTCAAGGCTCTTCATCAGCTAAATATTTATTACCTAAGCGAGCAATATTCATCATTTCTTGTTGAGCTTCACGGAAACGATAGCGTTCTAATGATTGTTCTATTTTTTTCAGTAATAAGCGGAATTTCTGAAAAAAATTTGTTTATCAATATCTGAAAAACAGTAGGAGGGGACTATTCCATTGTAATATTTTTCAGTTAAAACCATTACTCGATTAATGAAATTACCAAAAATAGCAACAAGTTCGTTGTTATTTCTTGCTTGAAAATCTTTCACGTAAAATCATTATCTTTGGTTTCAGGAGCATTGGCAGTAAGAACATATCTTAATATATCTTGCTGATTTGGAAAATCTTGCAAATATTCGTGTAACCAAACAGCCCAATTTTTTAGAAGTAGAGAGTTTATTACCTTCTAAGTTTAAAGAAATTCATTAGCAGGAACATTTTTCTGGTAGAATAAAAACTACCCTCAGCTTTTTAGCATAGCAGGAAAATAATACAATGGAATACAATATTATCTTTTTCCTATAAAGTGGACTAATTTAGTATTATTGTCTTTCCAGTAGAGTTCCCAGTTTTTTTCCTTCTCGTTCAGCCCATTCTTTTGTAGAAGAAATATACCCAATAGGAGCATCAAACCAAAACGTAAAGAACTTTTCCTTCAGCTCCTTCAACAGGCACAGGAATTCCCCAATCAAGATCACGAGTAACGGCACGAGGCTTCAAACCATCATCAAGCCAGCTTTTTACTTGCCCATATACGTTTGATTTCCAGTCATCTTTATGTCCTTCTAGAATCCATTCTCTTAGAAAAGAATCGTATCTATCAGTGGTAAAAACCAGTGTTTAGTTTGCTTTAATGTAGGAACAGAACCTGTCAAAGTAGATTTGGGTTGATAAGGTCTGTAGCATTAAGGCTAGAACCACATTTTTCACATTGGTCTCCATATGCTTCAGGATTACTACATTTAGGACAAAGTACCCTATTACAAAACGGTCAGCTAAAAATTGTCCTGCTTTTTCATCATATAGCTGTTCTGTAGTTTCTTCTATAAAATCATTATTTTTCATAAAGTTTTTAAAAGAAATCTGAAGCTGTTTTATAATGAATAGGCCTTGATGTTCTTGAATAATTATCAAAAAGAAATTCCAAAATTTTTCAAACGAATCTCGGATTATTTTGTCATATTTATCAATAATTTCTTGTGGCGTAGTTCCTTCCTTTTGTGCTTTTAATAGAAATAGCAACTCCGTGTTCATCACTTCCCACAGATAAAAAGCTACATCATTTTCCTTTAAGTCTTTGAAAACGAGCATAAATATCAGCAGGTACATAAACCCCCGCTAAATGCCCTATATGTACAGGCCCGTTTGTATAAAGGCAAAGCTGCAGTAATCGTATATCTTGACATTTCATAAAATTTTTCGCAAAAGTACAAAATAATTAAGAAATGACAATATATAAATTTCATTAAAATTAGGTGAAAATGAGTGTTAATAAATAAAAATCATCTTTTTGCTTTTTATCAAAAAATATTTTTATGAATGCAAAAAACTCGTGCTTTTTGTACAATTTTTCTTAGTTTTGGTCTTATATTTATAACATTTCGTTTCGGGCTGAATTATTTTTACAGAGTTAAATCATTTTTAGCATCTGTAATAGCTAGGGATAACTTCTGTGTTTTTAGCTCCGAGATTTGGTGCTTTTTGAAAAGCAAGGACGCGAAATAGTTCTTATGAAATGGATATTTTTAAAAGATGTAAAAGAAGTTTAAAAATAAAAAGCCCAAGATTTTTCTTGGGCTAAATTAATTATTAAAAATTATTTTTCAAAAAGTCTTCTTGCAGCATCAGAAGCAGCAATAAGCCTCCTGCAGACATTATAATATCTTTAAGTACCAAACGCCCAGCTCCTGAAAGGTAAGGAAATCAAAGTTTGGAGTTGGCATATCTCCACCTAAATTAGGTACATATACCTCAGGAGTTGTTATAAGGAATGAAAAGAGTAACTATTGACATTCAAAGTAAAGCAAACCACCTAAAAGCCCAATTTTTAGGAGACCAAATACCTAATAAAGTTAAAAGTCCAATAGTAACAATAGCAATGCCCTAGTCCGTAAGAGAAAATATAAGTTCCATTCTCTTTATGCCATTCAATATTTGCTTTTACCATTTTTTTCCTTCTGGGTTTTTATAGTAGCTTATATTCAGCAACTTCTTTTCCTTTATTAGCTTCTCCTGTTACTCCTTTTTCATCAATTGCGGTTTTTGTTTGTATTATTATAAAAAAAGCTCATAAAAGGGCTATTTATTACAAAAGGAACAATTCCGTCTGCTTCATATTGAAATGCTTTAAGCCCTCCAATCCAAGCCATTACAATAAAAAAATACTAATACGAATAAAATTAATAAATGTAGATTGGCAATTAGCCAATTTTTCTAAAAAGTTTTTGCATAAAAATGAATTTAAAATTTGGTGCAAAAATATGGAAATATATTAAATATGGACTTTTTAGGAAAAACATAGATTATTTTGCACTATTGAAATTCCTACACTATCACGAAATTGTTTTTGGAGAAAGTCCAACTTCTTTTTAAAAATATCTACTGAAATAAAATTCGTCTTCAAAATCAAGCTCTTGGGCTATTTCTTTTATAGATTTGTAGGTAAGATGTAGTAATTTTTAGCTTCAAGAACCATTCGTTCACGAATTAATTCAGAAGGTGTTTTGCCAAAAATATTGTTTTTATAGAAAAAGCACTTACAGAAAGGGAATAATGAGAAGCATAAAAAGATACTTCTTTATTTTTTTAATAAAATGAGTTTCTAACAAATTCTGAAAATTTGCAATAGGTTCTATAAGTGTGTTTTTTAGCTGATTTTTAGATAGTTTTGATTTTTTCACGACTGCTAAGAGCTAAAATAAGTTGTAAATAAGTCTTTAAAATAGAAGTGTCAAAAGAATTATTAGCAGGATTTAATAACTGCATTTTTGACAATTTCTTCTATTTCTGAAAAATAATTTCAGAACACTCAACACAAGGATTTTTTGATATATGTTGTTGAATAATAGTCCATTACAAGCAACTTCTTCTTTATGATACTCAATACAATAAAAATCACCATGAAAGGCAATTGTTTTGACTTCAGAAGGAGAATCTTCCCATTTTAATAATTGATAGGGAGATAAAAAGTAATGTTTTTCCTGAAAATGAATAAGTTACAAAATCTAAAACTAAATTTTTCCTTTTTCCATTCAGAAGAAAAATATAGTACATAGGCAGTCGTTTTCCTTCAATAAAATCATTTTGTATTTATATTCTCTATTTGATATAACATTTTCTGAAAAATTAAAAATTAGATAATGAACAAAGTTAAAACAATGCAATTTACGAATATAATTTCAAAGGATTTTTATCATTTATTTTTATTCATAATACCTTTAATTTTTGTCATAGAAATAAAAATAAAGGTTTAATTTTTAAAAAAGAGTTATGGAAACAAAAGAGTTCCTGTATCACAAATTATGTCAAAAATGTAGTTGTTCTAAACCCAACACAAACGCTTTTATGAAGCCGAAAAGCAATGTTTAAAAACATAAAATTCGTCACATTCCTGTTGTTGAAGGGAAAAACTTGTAGGTATTTTTGAGTTATTCGGATTTATTACGTATTAGTTTTTGCAGATGTAACAGATGATGAAAAATGCAGTAGAATCTGTAGTTTATGATATGTTTACAATTCCGCAAGTAATGGTAAAAGTACCATTGACTGTTTCTCCAGATATAACAGTAAAAAGAAGTTGCAGAAATATTATCAAAACAAACATTCCACTCACTTCCTGTAACAGAAAATGGAGACCTTGTAGGAGTTGTTACAACAACAGATTTGATTAATTATTTTTAGAGCAATATTAAAATTTTTAATTATTAATTTGTATTTGTAGAATAAAAATATTTTATAAATAAAAGAATAACCTCTATTTTACAGAGTGTTATTCTTTTTATAGTGAAAATTAAAATATTTTTACAGAAATGTACCACTACTTTTCAGGAGAAAGGTTAGAATTTAAAATATCATTTTTGATCTTTTTAATTTCTTCTTCAGTAGCTCCAAACTCACGTACAGCATCTTCTATGGCTTTATCTTCTGCTAAAATATCTGTATAAATGTGAATAGGAATTTTTATTTGCATTATTTCATTTTCAGAGTAAATTGTTATAAGCTAAATTTTCAGGTTTTGTATTGAAATATCCTAAAACTATATGTAAATTAAAAATTTACATAAGCTCTTTTATTTCAAAAAAAGCCTTTTTAAACCTATTTGTTCTTTCTTAGTTTTTCCTTTTGGAGCATTAGGATTGTTATCATATTGCTTTACCAAAGATGTATAATTCTTCAGGGATCAGTATCTCTATATTTGTATTTGAGTACATTAGCTTGTGTGAAATACATCACTATGTCCTCCTATGGGTTGAAAAATTATCTGCAATAAAAAGAATTGATAATGATTTGGGTTATTTCCTGTTGATAACAAAGAATTAATACGTTTTTCCATTTTTATCATAGAAAATAAGTTCAACCCCTGAAAGAGATACACCTGCTTGGTCATTACTGCTTCCCAACGGATAGCCACAGGATTGTCAGTAGCTGGTAATTATTCCATTTTTATTTTTCAGTAGAAACGCTGTACATTTTTAAATATTTTTACAGGATAATCTGGATTTCCGTGAAATAACCGTGAGAATGCCCTTTGGTAAAACGGATTTCGAGTTTGCTCCATTCTTTTTGAAAATAATCTGCAGAAACAGTAGGAATATTATCTGTTATTGTGTTATTATCTGTTATTGTGTTATTTTCTTCTTTGTTACACGATATAGATAAAAACTTATAGATAAATAAAAAAATAGAAATTTTTAAAAATTGAATTATTTTTCATTGTTTGTAAAATGTTTTAAATTAAAAATTATTTAATTATTTCAATAGGAATTGTCATATCAGAATCTAAGACAAAAAGCGCTAGAATATTCTACCACATTATATGGACGTACATCTTTTTGTTTTAGGGTTTAATTTATTAGCAATCAGGAAGTGAGCTAATTTTATTCGTAGATTAAAAAATTCCTGTTTCATTGGTTTCTTTTATATAAAACACCTTTTAGCCCAATAGGATCACGTTGTTCTGGGGTTAGTTTTATCCCACGAGCGCAGGCGCAATTTCACTCCTTGTGTGCCGTAAGTGCTATTTTCAGGGTCTGTGTCCTGATAGTTATAGGTTACTAAAAGTATTCATTTTGTCTATCATAGCTTTTCTTCCTTCCTCATCTTCAGGATATGTGCCTTTATAAAGTTGATGCTGATGAATAGGCGCCATTTTGTTCACTTACGAACTCGTGATTTATACGATTATTATTGTTATAATACACAATTTCGAAACGATATTCGTGCCCTACTTGCCATTTATAGGCTCTGAGATATCATAAATTACGCCTTTAGGAGATTTATTAGCATTACGTTCTTGTTTTTCATTAGTTCCTAAATTGGTAATGATAAACTGCACTTTATCAGGCATATCATGTCAAGGTCTTTGGTTTTCATCGGTAGGTGTAGGAGCTTCTTTATTACAACTAACAATTGAAAATCCTATAAAAAAATAACAGAAAAAATAGTTTTTAAATGTTGAAATATATTTTTCATATTAAAAATAAAATTTGTAAAATAAAAATGTATTATTAATTTTTTAAAAATGTAATTATTATTGTTTTATAAAAGTTTTTAGCTAAATATTTTTAGGAATATTAAAAAGTATAATTTAATCGTAAATGTATATTTCTTCCTAAATCGTGAGCATAATAACGAAAAACGATTTGTGTATTCTTTATACAAAGTATTAAAAATATTTTTCAGAAGAAAGCCTGATATTTAACATTTTTGTATTATTAATTTTTGATAGTTCCACCTATTGAAGCCTCAAATAAATGATAAGCTTCTGGCGTGGTGTTTACCAATTCTTTGAGAAGGCTCAAAATCGTGTTTGTTTCGCTACAAAAGTATGCCCAATACTAGCTTGAAAACTTTCAAAAATTATCTGGATAAATATTATATTCCAATGATTGAGAAAAAAACGAGGTGCCGGAATGAAAAAGGAAAATACCTTTTTGGTTTTCAATTCATTAGCAAATACAATTGAAGTTTTTAAAGTATATTCAAAATTATTATTTAATTGTATTTTTAGTATCAAAAATCAGCTCCACGAAAAACGCATCAGCTTGTGTATATTGAAAAATAGGATATACCCCAGAGAATAATATTTGAGTTTCTCCTGTTGGGTAATCATAAATATAATTTTTGATAAGTTGAAGATACAAATCTAAATGAAAATTCAATATATGTATTCAAATGAAGTAAGCCATTTAATACCCTGTTTCAGCTTTTAGAGACTCATCTCCTAAATCATAAGTTCCAGCTCCGTGGTGCAACCCGCTGCTATACAGTTCATTAACGTGAGGGGCTCTCCAAGCCAAAACCAATATTACTTTTTATATTAAAAGGCTTATTTTCATTCCAATATCCTCCAATTGAATAAGTTACGTTATGAAAAATTATGTTTTTCCTCCATAACGTTGAGAATACATATCATATCCGTCAGCGTTTTAGATATTTAAAATCATACCTTAATCCTGCTTCAAATAGCCAATTATTATGTTCATATCGTTCGATACCAAAAATCCATAACTATAAGAAGTGTAATTAGGAATGACAGGAACAACTCCTGTACCTGGTTGATTATAATTATTTTGCTGATTAAAACTTAGTCCAATTTGGCTATTCCAATTGTTATGTTTATTTTCCCAAAAACATCAAGTGAATGTGTCGAAAGTTCCATATTTAAGGCAGGAATACGAGTTCTGTCCATTCGTCTGACATTAAATTCTTGTTAATATCTTTCTGAAAAGCATATTGGGCTGTTATTTTGCCTCCAAAAAGGGACGGAATAAAAAGTTTTAGCCTTTAACAAATGGTGAATCACTTTTTGTTTTTGGAGCATTAATTTGATAAGAAAAAGGATAAGTAGTAAGAGGTCTTCCTATTTCAAAATCGACCTAATAAATCATCCAAATTACCAATATGAGCTCCTAAAAGACACTATTTTCAGTTTGATAACGACTATAAAATATTTCAGCAGTACCTTTTTCTTTTTGTATTCCAGTTGCTATTGAAAAATTAGCTTCCTGTGCGGCTGTATTATTAAGTAGATATTCAGCTGTGCTAATATCTCCAGAACGTTTGACACTTCCTTGTATGCGCCAAGCCCAATCGTGTAAATTTGGTACTGAACTTTCTATTTTTACAGAAGTAGCCATTTTTCTACCATTTGAAGCGAAAGAAGGTGAAATTCTTCCGTGTAATCCGTCACCATAGGGAAGTTTATTAGGGAGAAATAAGAACAACACCGCCTAATGCATCAGAACCATATCGGATAGCATTTGCTCCTTTAACAACTGTAATAAGGTCTGCCATAGAGGGGTCTATTTCAGGTGCATGGTCTGCGCCCCATTGTTGCCCTTCTTGCCGAACATCGTTATTCAGTATCAAAACATACGGTTACTATGCAAACCATGAATAACAGGTTTAGCAATAGTAGCCCCCTGTTTGTATCATAGACACACCACTAACGAAGTGAGTACTCGCTAGCTCATCACCCAATTTACTTTCTAATTGTTTTCTTTTTATAACAGTATAGCAAGTAGTAATTTTGGGTAACATTCCGTTTTTATAGCAGAAACAGTAGTGCCTTCCAATTGGTTAATTTCCTCCTTCATAACTATAATATAAGGATTTTTAGAAGGAATACTAATAGTTCCTTCATAGTCATAAAAATCCCTAAATAGGTTATTTTTATAGGATAATTTCCTTTTGAAAGATTGGTTATTATACATTTCCCTTTTTCATCACTTATGTAATGTTTCCCTAAGAAATGAATAATGGCTTCACTTAAAGGCTGTTTATTTTACATCTTCTAACTTCAAAAATAAAGTTTCTTGTCCATAAAAAGTAAAGGAAAAGCCTAAAAAGAATATAATAGATAATATTTTTGCATATAATAATGATATTTTTATTTTTTTATGAAAATAATAAAGCAGGAGGTGCTCTATCTGAAGAAAAAAATATTAAAAAATAGATAACATTTATTAATAAAACTAAATGTATTTAAATATTTTTCAGTATAAAAATAAAAATTAAAGGTAAATATATATAAAATGCGTATAATTGACAAAATACACAATCTAAATGCTTTTCATATGCAGAAAAAGTGAGCAGTATGGCTACATTTTTTTCTTTTTTTATGAAGTTCGCAAATCTCTTTGTCCAAATAATGGTAATGAAAAAAATTCACTTATCGGAAATGCTATTTTTAGCATACAAACTAAGAGAAATGTAGCAAAAATGATTTATATTTAAAAAGACATTTATTAATTGCTAAATTTTTCCAAATAAACAGTAAAAATTATTCTTAAAAATAAAAATTAGCAATAAAAGGAGGAGCCCTAAAGAAAGAAAATGTATTAAAAGAGGAGGAATAAATTATTTCAGAAATACTCTCAGATATAAATGAATTGTAAATAACTTCATCTATAAAAAGAATAGGAGTGAAGGTATAAACATTTCCATCAGAGAAAATAATATCACAGAAGTGGCAATGTGAAGAAAATTGCGTATCTTTCCTGATTGTCAGAAAAAAACAATTATTGTCGTTTTTATGATTTTTCAGAATGAGAAATAAAAGTCTTTCTCTACATAATGCCAAATAGAATGAATTGGTGTCATTGTTGCAAAAATAACAACAAAGCACCAAAACATTTATTACTTTATGTATTAAATTATAACTTCTCATCATCATTATTTGAAAACTAAATACGTTTCATTTGTTCTTGCATCATTTTTATCTGATCTTTCAACATATTTTTGTTTATCCAATTTTTTTAGCTTGTGCAAGGAATTCTTGAGCTTCTCTTTTTCTTCTTTTTGCATAAGAATTCCAGCTAAACTGAGCCTTGCCATAGCTTCATCATAACTCATATTCAAACCATATTGAAGTGCTTTTCTGAAATATTTTTTTCAGCTTGAGTTAGATTTATTTGATATGAAATAAGCCCATATAAATAGTTATAATATCCTCTTTGTTTTTTTCTATCAAAAGCTGTTTCAGGATTTTTAATTTTTATCAAGCCATTTTTAGTTCCCTCAGTGTCTTGCTTACGAAGTTTAAGAAAAAGCCAATAAAAGGAATTCATTTCTAAAAATATAAGAAAATAGGAATAGCACTTAATAGAATTAAGAAAAATTCCATTACCAATATTCCCTAATGTAAATTGGTAAATAGCAAAAAGCAATAATAAGACAAGCTAGGACTATTTTTTATATCTGTGAAACATTTTTATAGTTTGAATAATATGAAATAATTAAATATAGTCGGGATGACTGGACTCGAACCAGCGACCTCACGCACCCCATACGTGAACGCTACCAACTGCGCTACATCCCGAACGTTTTTAATAAGCAAATAAAGGTCTATTTTTCCATAAACTCATTTACTTTATCTGCAATATTTTTCTAACACTTCATCATTATTAGCATTATTGATAGCTTCATCAATGAAGTTTGCTACTATTTGCATTTCATCTTCTTTTAATCCACGAGTAGTAATAGCGGCAGTTCCTAAACGAATTCCACTAGTTACAAAAAGGACTTTTATCATCAAAAGGAACCATATTTTTATTAGCGGTAATATCAGCTTTAACTAATGCTTTTTTTCAGCATCTTTTTCCACTAATGTTTTTATTTCGTAAATCAATAAGCATCAAGTGGTTATCTGTTCCTCCTGAAACAATATCATATCCTTTTTCAATTAAACATTGAGCTAATTTTTTTAGCATTTTTGTACTTGGATAGCATAGTGTAAAATGAATCAGAAAGAGCTTCACCAAAAAGCAACAGCTTTAGCTGCTATAATATGTTCTAATGGACCTCCTTGATTACCTGGGGAATACAGCTAAATCAATTAAAGAAGACATCATTCTGATTTCACCTTTTGGAGTTTTTAAACCAAATGGATTTTCAAAATCTTTACCCATAATAATCAATCCTCCACGAGGACCTCTTAATGTTTTATGAGTTGTTGTAGTTACAAAATGACAATGAGGAACAGGGTCGTTTAAAAGTCCTTTAGCTATAAGTCCTGCAGGGTGAGCTATATCTGCAAGTAGAAAGCACCAACGCTATCTGCAATTTCTCTAAAACGCTTAAAGTCAATGTTTCTAGAATAAGCAGAATAGCCTGCAACAATCATTTTTAGGTTGTTCTTTTTAGCTATTTCTTCTATTTTATCATAATTAAGTAATCCTGTTTTTCTTTCTCAACACCATATGATACAGAATTGAAAAATTTTTCCAGAAAAATTAACTGATGCTCCGTGAGTTAAGTGTCCACCGTGGGCAAGGTCTAGACCTAAAATTTTATCTCCAGGAGAAAGACAAGCAGAATAAACAGAAGCATTTGCTTGTGAACCACTATGAGGCTGAACATTCACATATTCTGCGCCAAATAAGGCTTTTGCTCTATCAATAGCAAGTTGTTCTACTTCATCAACTACCTCACAACCACCATAATATCTACGACCAGGATAACCTTCTGCGTATTTGTTAGTAAGTACAGAGCCAGCGGCTTCATAACTTGTTCACTCACGAAATTTTTCAGAGGCAATTAGTTCAATTCCTCTTATTTGTCTTTGTTTTTCAGCTTCAATTAGCTCGAAAATTTGCTCATCACGTTCCATAAAGAATAAAAAGTTTATTAAAAATGCGGTGCAAAAATAATACTGACAAGTCCAACTATGTTTTTATGAATAAAAATATGAAGAAATATAATCTATTTTTAATTTTTAATATTAAAAATAAATGAATTTATAATTTATTTTTAGAAAAATATTTTTGTGATGAATGATTGATTATTCAAGATTTCTCATTACATCAAAAAGCAAAAAGAGTCCAGATACAAGATTTTTAAATTGCTGTCTTTCAGTTTTTATTAGTCCAACTATTACAAGTGAAAAATAAATTATATCTTCCATTAGCTTTATAAAAAGCATCATTATCTCCATAAACTGCTTTTCGTTGGGAAAATTTACAGCTTTTTCATTTTTCTAAAAATAAAACTTTTACAGATATTTTTCTGTTAATTTTTTATAATTTTCATTGCTGATGTGTAAAGCTACACAATTGTTATTGGTTTCAATGGTATCATAATATGTAGCGTGTATTAGGGAACTTCCAAGACCTGTAACAGCTTGAAAAGCAGTAGCTAAAAAGTTAAATCATCCCAAGTTGGAGTATCAATGTAAAATTTTTATCCCCCAACCTAAAAGCAATAAAAGGATAATTTTTATTGCCACTTTTTGTGTCTTCTGGATTAATAATTTTATTCCAATCAAAAATATCATTTTGAACAGGCATAACAATATCTGTGTGCATTCCATTAGACATTACAAAAATAGTAACATCAGAAGAAGGTGGAGTGTTTTTCATTTACACTAATTCTTGATAGTATAAGTGTTGAAACCCAAAAAGAAAGAGAAAAACAATGAAAAATAAGAATATATAACTGATTTTTAATTATTTTAATAAAAATTCTCATATTTGTTTAGTTTATAAAAATAGATAATTTTAGGTTAAAAATTGCATTCTTTTTGAGTAGAAATGAATTCTTCTAAAATTTCATCAAACACATCTTTAACATTTTTTATTTGATGAATAAGGCTTGCTACTTGTCCTACTTCAAGGATACCTTCATTTAAATCACCTTCAAACATTCCTAACTTTAGGTCGTCCTTTTTCCTATAAAATTTTTAATGTTTTTCAGGGGTTATATTTTCAGTTTTATAAAAATCTAATAATTTATTATAAAATTCATTTTTTTAGTAATCGAACAGGAGCTAATTCTTTCATAGTTAAGATAGTATCTCCTTCATTAGTATCGATTATTTTTTGTTTAAATAGGGAATGAACAGACGCTTCTTCGGTTGCAAGAAATCGGCTACAATTTGTACTCCTTCAGCTCCTAAAGCCATAGCAGCATACATTCCTTTACCTGTAGCTATACCGCCTGCTGCAATAACAGGAATATTCACAGCCTCTACAACAGAAGGAATGAGTACAAGTGTAGTGGTTTCTTCTCGTCCGTTATGTCCGCCTGCTTCAAACCCTTCAGCTACAATAGCATCAACACCTGCTTGTTCTGCTTTTTAGCAAATTTGGTACTACTAACTACTTGAACTACTTTTTATTCCTTCTTTTTAAGATATTTGTCCAAATACTTGGATTTCCTGCAGAAGTGAAAAACAATAGGTACTTTTTCTTCAAGGATAACCTCAATGGTTTGAGAGCTATTTTCATACATTATTGGCACATTTACGCCAAAAAGGATTTTTAGTATTTGCTTTACATTTTTCTGATGTGGTCTCTTAAAACCTCCGGAGACATAGAGCCGGAACCTAATAGTCCCCAAACCACCAGCATTGCTTACTGCAGAGGCTAATTCCCAGCCACTTGCCCCAAATCATACCTCCTTGGATGATAGGGTATTTGATATTAAAAATATCTGTAATTCTTGTTTTTCATTTTTGTAAAATTGAAGTTTGATAATCAAAGTAATAAGTTGCAAAAATACAAAAAGATATAATTAAAGATTTAAAAACAAATAATTAAAAATATTTTTTATAACAATTATAATAATTTAAAATTATCTAATAATAAAAATATTAAAATATAAAATGAAAATCATTTTTTATGAATACAGATAATATTATTTAGTATAAAATCTTCACTTTAATTAAAAATTAGTATCTTTGCCCTCTAAAAAAATATAAAAAATGCAGTTTGAACTTCTACAAACAGATACCCAAACTAAAAAGCCCGTGCAGGAAAAATAATTACAGATCACGGTGTTATAGAAACTCCTATTTTTATGCCTGTTGGAACAGTAGCATCAGTTAAAGGTGTGCACCAACGGGAACTAAAAGAAGATATAAATCCTGATATTATTTTTAGGAAACACATATCATTTGTATTTAAGACCCTACTACCTCTATCCTTGAACAAGCAGGAGGTTTGCATAAGTTTATGAATTGGGACAGAAATATACTTACCGATAGTGGTGGTTATCAAGTTTATTCACTTTCTAATACTCGGAAAGATAAAGAAGAAGGCGTTCAGTTTAAGAGTCATATAGATGGTTCTTATCATTTTTCTCCTGAAAAAGTAATGGAAATAGAACGTAGTATAGGGGCTGATATTATGATGGCTTTTGATGAATGTACTCCTTATCCGTGTGAGTATGGCTATGCTAAACGTTCTATGCAGATGACACATCGTTGGTTAGATCGTTGTATAACACATTTAGAAAGTACCTCAAAGTATGGCTATTCACAAGCTTTATTTCCTATTGTACAAGGTTCTGTATATAAAAGATTTACGTAAAGAATCAGCTGAATATATCGCTAGCTAAAAATGCAGAGGGTAATGCCATTGGAGGATTATCTGTGGGGAGAGCAGCAGAGGTAATGTATGAAATAACAGACTTAGTTTGTGATATTCTACCAATAGATAAACCTCGTTACCTAATGGGGGTAGGTACCCTATTAATATTTTTAGAGAATATAGCTCTTGGAGTTGATATGATGGACTGTGTTATGCCTACAAGAAATGCCCGAAACGGAATGCTTTTTACAGCTCACGGAACTATAAATATCAAAAACAAAAAGTGGGAAAATGATTTCTCTCCTATTGATCCTGCTGGATATACTTACGTAGATACCCTATTATACTAAGGCCTATTTACGACATTTATTCGTAGCAGAGGAATATTTGGCTAAACAAATTGCCTCTATTCACAATTTAGGATTTTATTTGTGGCTTGTACGCGAGGCGCGAAAACATATCATAGCTGGAGACTTTGCCCAATGGAAAAACCAAATGGTGCAGCAAATGAATAATCGTTTGTAATTCATAATTCAAATTATTTCCTAATGAAAATTTTAGATTGGTATATCTTAAAACGCTACTTTTTGACATTTTCAGGACTATTTCTAATGTTTATTCTATAGGAATATTAGTAGAGTGACTGAGAAAAGTGCAAAAATGAGTAGAAATAACGCTCAATAGAGGCTATTATTTGGTATTACCTTAACTTTGTTGTGCATTTTGCTAATATTTTATTCCCTATCTTCTTATTTCTTTTTCAGTTATTTGGTTTACTTCAAAAGCTTGCTGAACGTACAGAGATAGTAGCTATGCTTAGTTCAGGCATTTCTTATAACAGATTTTTAAGACCATATTTTTATGGAGCTACAATTCTTTCTGTTTTTGTTATTTTGATGGGAATGTTTGTTGTTCCTTATTCAAGTAAAGTGTATAATGAGTTTTATGGTACTTATCTATCGCCGGGGTTATACTCTCGAGGAAACAATTTATATAATCAAATTTCTGAAAATGAGTATATATATGTTAGTAATTATGATGGTGACAATAATCAAGGCTCTAACTTTTACATTAGAATATTTTTCAGGCAATGAACTTAAAGAAAAATAAGTGCTTCAAGTATTGAGTACATAGAAAATGATAGTATTAAGACCTTTCGTTTAACGGAATATGTCAAAAGAACCATTGGTGAACAAGATGATAAAATTGTTACTCAGTACTCAAAAGATACCCTTTTAATTTCAAAACTACAGATTTATTGCCGATAGAATACGCTGCCGAAACTAAAAACTTCTTTCAATTGAATGATTTTATCAAGCAAGAAGGTTAAAAAGGTTCTCCTAACATTCGTATTTATGAACTTGTGTATTATAGAAGATGGGGAGCTATGTTTACAGCATTTATTCTTACCTTTATAGGAGTGGCTGTTTCATCAGTGAAGAGAGGGAGGAATGGGAGTTAATCTTGCATTTGGCGTACTTATCGGTTTTACATATGTATTTTTGAAAGAGTATTTGGTATATTGTCAGAAAAGTCTGGTATATCTCCTATGTTGGCTGTGATAATTCCAAATCTGATATTCACAATATTAGCTATTTATTTGTTGAAGTCTTCACGTAGATAAATTTATTCTCATAATATTATGAATACGAGTTACATATTATTTGTAACTCGTATTTTTCTATATGATGAATATTATATAGTATATAATTATTCTATTTTATAAATTGAAAAACAAGATAGTGAATATAAATCATATTTTTTATAAAATGATAGTTATATATAGTATGATAATTAAAATATTTTTTCAAAAATATAAGTATATAAAAATATATAATCGTCATATTTTTATAAATGATAGTTATATATAGTATGATAATTAAAATATTTTTTCAAAAATATAACTATATAAAATATATAATCGTTATATTTTTCAGAAATGATAGTTATATATACTATAATAATATATATATTTATCAAAAATAGAATATATATGAATAAATAATAATTATATTTTTAAAAATGATAATAAATGAAAATAATAGTAATTATTTATTCAATAAAAATACGATTCACAAACTTATGCAAATCGTATTTTCGTTTAATAATATAACTAAAATTGTTTTGGTAACTTTTATTATGGATTATTTGTACATTTCAGGAGACTGAACAGTTAATAAATCTTTCAAAGAGACTCAAAAAGTAATTCTGAAATTCGTTCTGTTCCAGATTCTGTGAAGTGAGTAAAGTCTCCAGATCCTAATTTGTTATCATACCATATTTTCATAGAGTTTTTTACCTCCCATAGCCTCGTACATACTCCAGAATGCGATACCATTTTTCTAGGATTGTTTCTTCATTTCTTCAATTAAATCGGGTATGATATCGTAAGAAGTTTGCGTATCTCGCTGTAACATATCACTAGGACCTATCCAAATGAATAGCGCATCGGGGTTTCTACGTTTCACCCATTTGATATTTGTTATAATTCGCTTTACACTAGCACTTATTTTTATCTTTCGTTAGCGAAGGCACCAAGTTTCCACCATATTGAAATATGAAAATGTCAGGGCTTTACATCATTACTCATCATATCGAAAGTACTTTGTAGCTTAGTGAAGTGAAAACCAGAGTCTCCACGAGTGGGAATATTATCCATTCGGATACCTTTTTCACTTTCTAAACTCACGCCATAAAAGTCAGGACTAATTCTAGAGGATAATTCAACCTTTATTTTTTGGGGAGTATTAGTAAAGCTAACTTGGTAATTATGATATTTTCCGTCGGCTTTAAAGAGATTCTTTTCGTATTTGGGTGTCATTTTTCATAAACGGTAATAGTTGTGGGCGATGTACAATTTCCGTAATAAATATTCATAATAGAATATTGTGCTAACCTGTTATAATAGGCATAAGAAGGCTTTATGGTAAATGAAGCACTCTTGATTGTGGTCGTATCTTGCGATTCTATAGGGTAAAACGTGATACATTGGCATACAACCCATATTGATTAGTTTTTCAGAAGTTCTCTTCGCTGCTCGGAATTAAAGAGAGCATAACGATACCAATCGCCAGAGGTTTCTTCCCTTATACTTTGTTGGTTATAGGGGCATTTTATAGAGAAATAACCTGGACGTTCCGCCATATAGATAACGTAGCCAATTGCGGAGGTATCCAGTTATTCTATCTCCTTCAATTTTTGAATCTCCAAAGTGAAGAATCTTACATTTCTTTTGGCTTAGTTTATTGTGCAGTTTCTGAACGAAATCTTCTGCTGGCGCGGGATAATATATCTTTCCTCAATGTTACTAATTAGTTTTCGGTTTTTCAGAAGTAGGTAGAGACGTAAAGAATCTTTCAGCGCCCGTTCTTTTTAGGCAAAACGAGTAACTTAGGTTTGTTTCCGCTTACAGAATCTGCATTTTCTTCCTTCTGGGTAGGGATAGAAGTTCCTTGAATTACAGCTACCGCTTTGTCATTAGTTATTTTTCTTTTTGGTTTGATGATTTCTTTAAAGGTAGGATATTTAATTTCTAATGCGCCCACCTTTTACCCCAGAAACTACGGCTGATTGCTCATTTGTGTATTCTCTACTAATGAAAGTAAGTAATAACAAAGTAGCAAAAAAATACTAACGATAAAGATAAATATTTTCTTTGGGTTCATATTAATTTTTCTAACATTTTTCAAAAATCAAGTTCTGAAATGATTGGAATATTCAGTTTTTGAGCTTTCTCTAATTTGCTTGGTCCCATATTTTTCGCCTGCAACAATGTAATTTGTTTTAGAAGAAATGGAAGAAGCCACTTCTAGCACCATTATTTTCCATCATATTTTTAGTTGTTCCCCGAGAGAATTTCTCAAAAACTCCTGAAACGACAAAAGGTTATGCCTTTTAGCTTATCAGAATGTTCATTTTCATTACGAATAATCTGAGTTTGTAAGCCATAGCTTTTGAGTCTTTCTATGATTTTTGATTTTGTTCATCAGCAAAAATTCTATCACACTTTGCGCGATGCGTTCCCCAATTTCATCTATTTGTAGAAGTTCTTCAAAAGTGGCTTTCTGTAAGTTATCAATAGAAAGAAATGTTCGTGCGAGCTTTTTTAGCAACAGTTTCGCCTACAAAACGAATACCTAAGGGCAAATAAAAACACGTTCAAAAAGTGACTTGCTTGGATTTATTCACACCTATAATAATATTTCTCGGCACTTCGTTCACCCATACGCTCCAATTTACTGATTTCATTTAGTTGAAGTTCATAAAGGTCGGCATAGTTTTTATAAGCCCAGAACGGAACATTAATTCAACTGTTTCCTGTCCTATACCTTCTATATCCATTGCTTTTTACTGGAAATAAGTGCTGTATTTTACCCTGTAATCTGTGGAGGACAACCATAACTATTAGGGCAATAGTGTTGTGCTTCGCCTTCATTTCGGATAAGTTTAGTTTCACATTCAGGACAATGTGTAATATATAGATACAGGAGCGGAATTTTCAAGCCTTTCATCAATATTGACACCAACTATTTTTGGGAATTATTTCGCCTCCTTTTTCTACAAAAACACTATCTCCTATGTGTAAATCAAGTTTTTGCTATTTGATCTGCATTATGTGAGAAGCCCTACGAACAACAGTTCCTGCCAGCAAAACGGGTTCTAGGTTTGCCACAGGGGTGATAGCTCCTGTACCCTTACTTGGTAAGATATGCTACTGAGTTTAGTAGTAACTTGTTCAGCTTTAAACTTATATGCACTAGCCCAACGAGGGGATTTTGCTGTATATCCTAATTCTTGTTGTTGTTGTAGGTTATTGACTTTTATAACTACGCCATCGGTTTCATACGGGAGTTCGTGCCTGTGTTTATCCCAATAATTTATAAAATCCATAACCTCTTGAGTGTTATGACAAACTTGAGATTGTGAAGGTACTTTAAAACCCCATTCTCTGGCTTTTCTAATCCTTCAAACTGAGTACTTATAGGCAAAAGAATCTCCTACTAAATAGTATAATAAACAATCTAATGGGCGCTTAGCCACTTCGCTACTATCTTGCAATTTAAGGCTACCACTAGCGGTATTTCTAGGATTCATAAATGGGTCTTCACCTTCGGCTATACGTTCCGCATTCATTTTCTCAAAGCCTTCTTTTTAAGATTATAATTTCTCCACGTATATGAAAACGTTCAGGAAAATCATTTCCTTTTGAGTACAAAGCGGAATACTTTTTAATTGTTTTTACATTTGTAGTGATATTGTCTCCTTGTATGCCATCTCCTCTTGTAAGTGCTTGAACGAGAACGCCTTTCTCATAAGTTAAATCAATCGAAAAGCACCATCGTACTTTAATTCACATACAAAAGAAACATTATTTTTCACCTAAATTTTTTAATATCCGTTTTTCCCATTCTTCTAATTCTTCTTTGGAGTATGAATTATCAAGAGAATACATACGAAATTCGTGTGTAACTGTAGGGAAATTTTTAGTTATTTCTCCTCCTACACGAACACTAGGTGAATTGGCATCATAATATTCTGGGTGTTGATTTTCAAGAAGTTGAAGTTCTTTTTAGTTTTTTGGTCAAATTCATAGTCTGAAATGGTAGGATTGTCCAAAACATAATAGTTATAATTATGTTCATTGAGTTCTTTCCTAAGGTTTTGTATTTGTTCTAAAAATATTTGTTATTCATATAATTATAAAATATTTATATGTATCTTTTAAAGAGAGGCAAAATATACAAAAATATATTAATTTATAATAAAAAGACGTTCTTATATTTAAAAATATTATTTTTCAAAAATAAAATCAATATTTTTGACAAAAATGAGAAATTTTTATCCATATTCATAAATTAATTTGTACTTTTTGCCGAAAGTTAAAAAGTATAAACTCAAATGAAATTAGATATTTTAGCCTTAGAGCTCACCCAGATGATGTAGAATTAGGTTGTTCGGGTACGCTCATCAAAGAAATATTTTTTTAGGAAAAAGTAGGAATTATTGATTTAACACAAGGCGAGCTAGGAACGCGTGGAAGTGCTAAATTACGACTGGAAGAAGCTGAAAATGCAAGGCAAATATTAAATGCAGAAATTCGTGAAAAATTTAGGCTTTTGCAGATGGTTTTTTAAAAAAATGATAAAGAACACCAGTTGGAAATAATTAAAATAATACGAAAAATATCAACCTGAAATAGTGCTTTGTAACGCCATTACAGATAGACATATTGATCACGGAAAAAGGAAGTTCTTTGGTAAGTGATGCTTGCTTTTCTGAGTGGTTTAAGAAAAATTGAAACAGAAATAGAAGGTAAACTACAATCTGCGTGGAGACCAAAACAAGTTTATCATTACATTCAATGGAAAAACATTGAACCCGATTTTTGTTGTAGATATTTCAGGATTTATGAGAAAAAAAGATAGAATCGGTATTGGCTTATAAATCACAGTTTTATGATGCTAATAGTAACGAACCAACTACTCCAATTTCTGATAAAAAAATTTCTTGGATAGTGTAACGTATCGAGCAAAAGAGATTTAGGACGTTTAATAGAGTTGATTTTTGCTGAAGGTTTTACAACAGAGAGGGTTGTTGCTACAAAATCTCTTTTTGATTTATGTTAAAAATATATAAAAATCAAGTTAAGAATATTCTCTTAACTTGATATTTCTAATTATTTAAAGTTATAATAATAAATCTAAAATCAAAAAGGATTTTAATGTATTAATTAACAGATTAATAAAATTACCTTGTGTAGCTATCATATATTCGCTAAAAATTATTTATACGTTCCTGTAATGATTCTTCTGGGAATAATTCAGAACGTAATGTTAATACTCGTTCTAAGTATTCTGTATTTTTCTTTTTGAGCTTTTTAATAAACGTTTTTCTAATTTTTCTAACCCTTTTATTTGCTTTACTTCTTGTGCTTTAACAGCATTATGAAAAAGTTTTATCAGTTTGTTGAGCTATTTTTATAAAGATATTCAAATTGATTTTTAGTAATTCTTTTTGAAGAAAAAAATCAATAGGAAATTCACTTATTTTTTGTAATTTCATTTTTAATACATTCTTTTTGAGGAATATATCTTTTCCAGAAACTTGTAATTTTTAACTTTTCAAATTGTTTTTGATAAATAATTAAAACGGAATTTCTAAGCATCAATATAGGAAAAGTTATTTTTTTGAGCCTCAAAAAGAAGCTTTCAATTCTAACCAATAGGCTAATTCTCCACCACCACCTATATAACATAAGTTTGGCAATATAACTTCTTGATAAACAGGTCTTAATATGACATTAGGAGAGAAAATTTTTCAGGATTTTCTTCTAATTCTTTAATAAGCTCATTTTCTGAAAACTGAATGCTCGTATTATGTATTTGAAATGTGTTGTTTTGTTTAATTATTCTTTCACGAATTCCTTTTTAAGATAAAAATGTTAATTTCTCTTGGATTAACTTGTATTGGGTAGGTTGTGTTAATTTTTAATATAAGAAATGGTTTTCGTTTACTTGATTGTAAGCTGTGTTTTCAAGCAAATCTTGTTTGAAATAAGGAATAAAAAAAGTTGTTTCAAAGATTTATCATTTCCATCAATAATTACCAATCCATATTCTTTGAAAAGTTCATTAACCAAATACCGAGTAGCGGAAGATAAGTCTGAATTTTTTTAAATAAGCATTTTTAAAAGTTCAAATATTTTTAGCTTCAGAACTTATTCCTAATTCAACTTTAAGAGCCTCAGCTACTTGGAGTAGAGTTTCTGTTTTAAAGGCACCCACCATACCTGTTTGATTGCTATTCCAAACTACTTTTTGATGAATATAAAAATGATTAATTTCTTCAAAATCGTGGTCTTCTGTAGCCATCCAGTATACTGGAATGAATTCATTTTCAGGGTATTGAGCTTTTTAAAAATAGAACAAGTTTTTTTATTACAGAAATAATTTTTATAGATAAAATATAAAGGTCCTGTAAAAAGACTTAATTGATGTCCTGTAGTTATTGTAAAAAGCATTAGAATTTTCTAATAAATCAATATTATTTTTGTTTTTCTGTTAAATTTATATTATTGTATTGATTTTTATAGAATTTACTAATATTTTTCTATTTTCAATAGGGTAATTATTCTTTTTCTTCTATCTGTTTTTAAAAATTAATAATAGAAGGAAAGTAGTTGTATAATGGTCTAAGTTCTTGATTTTTCTGATAAATAATCTGTAATGATTTGAGAAAAAAATAACCTGTTTCTTTAAAAGGAATATAATCTATCATTATAATAATAATTAAATTTTGGAGACAAAAAGTACAATTTTTATTTTTAAAGGATTATTTTTAATTTTTATGAAAATTTGAGAATTATAAATATCAAAAATATCTTGATTTTTATTTATATTTTAACTTTTTATGTCTAATTTCATTATAAAAACTACTTTTTGCATAATGAATGAATATAAATGAATTGGTTAGAGAACAGAATTATTAATAAAAAGAAGGCATAGAAAAACTTACTAAGGCTAATATTTTTAGTAGTTGGATTAGGAGGTGTAGGAGCTTTTGTAGCTGAGTTTTTTTAGCTCGAGGCAGGGAGTTGGTAAAATGACAATTGTTGATGGAGATGTCGTTGATAAAACAAACAAAAACAGACAATTAATAGCTTTACAAAAGTACAATTAATCAGCCAAAAAGCTCAAATAATGGCTGAAAAAGAATTAGAGATATTAATCCAAATATAGAATTAACAGTTATTAATGAATTTTTGGAGCCAGATAGAGCTTATGAAATCATTAGTTCTGATTATGATTATGTTGCTGATTGTATTGATAGTATCTCCCCCAAAACTAAGTATTATAAGAGGGCTTGTAATGATAAAAAGTAAAAACTTATAAGTAGTATGGGAGCAGGAGGAATTACTGATCCATCAAAAAGTGAAAGTAAGTAGTATTGAAAATACTCGTGATTGTCCATTAGCAAGACATATACGAAAACGATTGAAAAAGAAAAATATATCCTAAATTTAAGGCTGTTTTTTCTCTTGAATTACCTGATACAATGGAGGAAACAGATGGCACAAACTATAAACGTTCATATTATGGAACAATAAGTTATATGCAGCACTTTTCGGAATACATTTTGACAGCTGCTATTATAGAAAATTTAATAAAAAGTATAAAATGAACTTAAAAACTCTCAATTAGCCGTAGATAATTGGATAAAAAGAACACGGAGTAAGATATTTTAATGAACTTACCAATATGGCTCAACTAACAGAAGAAGTTGGTGAAGTAGCTAGAATTATTGCTCGAAGATATGGAGAACAATCTGAAAAAGAGAGCGATAAGAATAAAGATTTAGGAGAAGAATTGGCTGATGTTGTTTTCGTTGTTTTGTGTTTGGCAAATCAAACAGGGATAGATTTGCAAGAAGCTTTTGATAAAATGGATAAAAAGACAAAAAGAGATCACGATAGACATCAAAAATAATGAAAAACTTCATAAATAGTTGATGTATAGTCTTTATTTACATATTCCATTTTGTAGGCAAGCTTGTTATTATTGTGATTTTCATTTTTCTACAACTCTGAAACATAAACCGGATTTGGTAGAGGCTTTATGTAAAGAATTAATTTTAAGAAAAGATGAGGCTCAACATACTTTACAAACTATTTATTTAGGAGGTGGTACCCTTTCAATACTTGATTTTAACGAATTAAAACAAATATTTGATACTATTTATAGAAATTATTCGTTTCTGGTGATGCAGAAATAACGATTGAAATAAATCCTGATGATTTCACAAAGACAACAAACATTTGTCATTAGAGCAAACTAAAGATTTAGGAATCAATAGATTAAGTATTGGAGTTCAATCTTTTTGATGAAGATTTGAAACTAATGAATAGAATACACAATGTAAATCAAGCAAAAATCTATATTAGAAAAATCTATAAAATATTCAAAAACATTACTATTGATCTCATTTATGGAATACCTAAAATGGATAATAATCGATGGAAAGAAAATATTAAAATAGCTTTGGATTTTGGCATTCCTCATATTTCGGCTTATGCTTTAACAGTAGAGTCTAAAACAGCATTAGAAATTTATTGTTAAAGGAAGATTCCTCCTGTAAAGTGAACAGCAATCTTATGAGCAATTTTTATTTTAAAAGAAATTCTTGAAAAAGAGCAATTCATTCATTATGAGGTTATCTAACTTTGGTAAAGAAGGATTTTTAGTAAAAATAATACAGCCTATTGGGAACATTATATGGGTATAGGTCCTTCCGCCCATAGTTATAATGGTAGAGAACATGAGTTGGAATATTTCTAATAATATAAAATATATTCAGTCAATTAATCAAAATATTTTACCCTCTCAAAAAGAAATTCTCTCTTTAACAAATAAATATAATGAATTGATAATGACAGGGTTAAGAACAAGAAAAAGGTGTGTCTTTAACCCAAGTAAAAGAAACTATTGGTGAAAAATATTTTCTTTCATCTAATGAAAGAATCTTCAAAATCTATAAAAAAATAATATTTTAATTTTTAGAAAATAATTTTATAAAAATTTCTAAAAATAGCCTTTTTCTCTCAGATGGCGTATCTTCAGACTTGTTTTTATATAGATTAAAAACATAAATTCCTGAAAGTTAGATTTCGAATATTTCTATTTCATCATTTATAAAAAAACTAAAACCTTTTTACATTCCAATTCATTTTTAGATAAAAGTATTTTTTTATAATTTTCTATTTGTTGTTTTATATTTTTTTCTTGATGATAACTTCCTGTTTTATAGTCAATTATAAAAACTTCATTTGATTCTTTATCAAGCATTATTCGGTCTGGGCGTTCATATTGACCATTTTTCATTAATAAATTCTTTTTCATTAAAAATAGAATATTTTTTTCTGTAAAATATATACTTAAAAGATTCGTGATTTACAATATTTTTGAATTTGCTCTTCTAATATAGGATATTGGTTTTTGTTAATAATTCCATTTTTATACGCTTTTTCTATAACTTTTTCAACATCATTTTTCAAGTAAAATTTGAGATAATAATTCGTGAATAATATTTCCTTTTTCTATTGAAATTTGTTTTTGAGTATCCCAAAGCATTCCTGAACGAGTAACAATTGTATAATTTGATTTTTCTGAAGTATTTTGCTTAAAAGGAATAAAAATCATCATTAGTATTTTTCGCTCTATATGAATTTTTCTCCAAATTCATATATATTTTTATTTTTCTTCCCAAATATTTTTATTTTGTAAAAAAAGTTGTAAAATATCTGAAAAATTTTTTAACATTTTCTAATGTGGTGTTTTTAGTTTTTTCTCCTATAATATAAAGATATGTTTTAGGACGAGTCATTGCCACATAAAAATATTAATTTCGTCAAGTATCTGTTTTTTCAGATTCTTCAATTACTATTTCTGGATTAATTTTTCTAATCCTTTAAAATTATCTATCAATAAATATTTGAAAATTATTAAATTCTTCAGGAGATATAGGTAGCCAAATTTTTATCCTTATTTTTGTTAATTTATCCTAACAAAAGCGTAAATTACAACTGGGAACTCTAAACCTTTACTTTTATGAACAGTCATTACTTTTATGGCGTCTATTCCTTCAGGTGCACTAATGCTAAGTTTATCCTTTTTCTTCCCAAAACGTAATAAAGTCAAACATTCCTCCTTTTTGCTCCTTTAAAAATCAAGGATAAGATTCATAAAATGAGTTAAATATGCATCAGATTCTTTTATTCAATTCAAATGTAGATATAGCGTATGCTATACTTTCATAAAAAGAAATAGAATTGAAATAAGATAGAGAGAAATTAACAGATTTATAGAATTCATTAATAGATTTATGTATAAATTTATCTAAAAAAATTATGGACATCTTCAATTTTCTTTATTTGAACATAAAGAAGTAATAGCTCTAATTTTAGCTTCATTGTTATCATCATTCAATATTAATTTTATTAAATTTATTAAAAATTTAATTTCATTAACATTATTTAATAATAGAGCGTCAGGTGAAATTACTTTATATCCAGATTCAGATAACGCCTGAGCTAAAAGCATATCCTTGTATATTGGTTCTTGTGAGAATACAAATATCTTTTTTGAGAAAAACCACTATTAAGAGAATCTTTTACAGAATCAATTACTGCAGAACAATATTTTTTTCTAGCATTGAAACCTCTTTATCTTCTTCATTTATAATTTGTTTTTCCAAAAATTGAATAGAGACAAATCCTCCTTTTTAGTATTTGAAGTTTGTTTTTTTGTTGTGCAGTTTGATATAACTTGTTGTATTTTGAACTTTTTGCTAAAAATTTCAGTATTTTTCAGAGATAAATTTAAATATTTCGTTATTAAAATTGATGATTTCTGAATAACTTCTGTAATTTGCTTCCAAATTTTCGATAGTAGGCTCTATATGAATGGGTTCTTCACCTTCTCTAAGTTGTTCTTCTTTGAGGGTATAAGTCCATAAATTGTTCAGCTTTTCCTCCTCGCCAACGATATATAGACTGTTTTGCATCTCCTACTAATAATAAACTTCCTCCTGAGTGATTTTCACTTTGTAAAGCATCTTTGACTAATGGACGTATATTTTGCCATTGTAAAAAGAAGTATCTTGAAATTCGTCAATAAAATAATGTTGGTATCTTTTGCCCTATTTTTTCATAAATAAAAGGGGAGGGCTGCCCTATTATTCTTTGGTTTATTATACTATTAAAGTCGGAAATAGGCAAAATATTTTTCTTCTTCTTTAATGCTTTTTAATCTCCTTTTGAATACTACTTAGTACAGCAAGAGGTGTTAAATTTTTAAGAATATTTTTATAATATTTTTCTAGAAAATAATTTTTCTTCGACTTCTTTTACCCATTTAGCTATAAGAGCCTGATTATCATCTAATATAATAGCTTTATGAGGAGATTCTTTTTAATTTTTGAGGATATAATTCTTTACTATCAATCTCAGCTATCCACTTAGCATCAAAATTAATATCAGGTTTTTATTTTTAAATTTTTCAAAAAGTATAAACATTTTTCTTGAAAAATCACTTGCTTCAATGTTATTTTCTTTTGTAAAATCAAAAATGAATTTATGTTTTTCATTAATATTTTTGATTAACTTTTTAAGTTCTGTATTTATATATAAGATTATCAAAAATCGTCAAGAGTTTTTATTTTCAAAAGATTCTAGATATTCTAAATTATTTTTCCAATAGTTAGAGTTTGGCTACTTCTAAAAATTTCTTGAGTAGTATCCCAGTTTTTATCTTCTTTTTATTTTTTCTTTTTGAAAATTCTATTAAAAGATTTCTTAATTGTTCGTTTTCGCCTATTTTTTTGTAATAAATTATTTACAGCTTGTTTTAATAACAAATCTGTATCCATAAAAAAACTTCAAAATTAGGTTTAATTCTAAATCAAAAAGCGAATAGCCGAATAAGTCTATGGTTAAAACCATCAATAGTAGTTATAGTAAGTGAAGCATAATTGTGTAAAATAGTATTTAATAAGGTTTTAGATCTATTAATTAATGCTTCATCATCAATATCAAGTTCTTCTTTTAGAGCAATGAACATACCATCATTTTTACTTTTTCAGAAGATTCTGAAAAAGCATTAATTGAGTCAATGATTCTTTTTCATTTCATTGACCGCTTTATTTGTAAAAAGTAATAGCTAATAATGATTTGATAATACTTTCATAATCTTCTTTTGTGATAACATTATTTTTAAGAAAAGTTTTTACCAACGTAAAGGTTTTTTTCCTGCACCAGCAGAAGCATTATAAATGAGGTATGTTGAAGTTTCCATTTTGTTAAAACTAATTTATGTTAAATGTTATTTCAAAATAAATTTATTATATATAAATAAACCAACCTATAAAAATACCAATAATATCTGCTAATAAATCCAAAATATCACCACTTCTTCCCATATTGGATAGTTCTTGTACTATTTCTGTAATTATTCCATAAAAATAAAATAGTTAAAAATAGCCAAAAATTTATTTTTAGGAAATGACATTCTAACCAAAAACTCAATACAGCAAAAATACAACAATGTACTATCTTATCTGCCCCTTCAAATAAAACAAAAATCTTTTGGTAGAGAACTGGCAGGTCTTAAAAGCATATATGTTAAAAATATAAGATAAGAAAAGAAGTATAAAGGAAAATATATTTTTAATTGTTTCATTATTATTTAATAAAATATATTGTCAATAAAAGTAATAGGAATAAATTTATTTTGAAAAATAAAAAGTAATTTTTATAAAGGCAAAGATACTATTATTTTTTTGAATAAAGAAGAACTAAGAAAAATAAAAAGTCTGTAAATATTGAAATTACAGACTTTAATTTTTAGAAATTTATGGAATAAATTAACCTAAAACACTATCTAATGCTTTGTTAATTTCTCTAACAGCTTTTTGCACTTTCAGCAAATTTGCTTTTTCTTCGTTATTTAGCTCAACATTTAAAATTTGTTCGATACCATTTTTGCCAATAACACAAGGTACACCTAAGCAAATATCTTTTTCTCATATTCTCCTTCAAGTAAAAAGCAGAACAAGGGTATAATTTTTCTGATCGCAAGCTATAAGCTTGTACTAATGCAGAAACAGCTGCTCCTGGTGCATACCAAGCTGATGTTCCTAATAATTTAGTAAGTGTAGCACCACCTACTTTGGTTTCTTGAGCTACATTCTCTAGTTTTTCAGGAGATAAAAATTCTGTTACAGGTACTCCATTACGAGAAGCTAAACGAGTAAGAGTAACATCCCAGTATCACTATGAGCGGCAATAACCATTCCGTTTACATCAGAAATAGGGCAGAAAGCGCTTCTGCTAAACGATATTTGAAACGTGCAGAGTCTAAAGCACCACCCATACCAATAATTCTGTTTTTAGGTAAATTTGTAGCTTTATGTACTAGATATGCCATTGTATCCATAGGGTTACTAACTACAATTACAATAACATTAGGAGAATACTTAACTAATTGTTCTACAACAGATTTTACAATATTAGCATTAGTACCAATAAGTTCTTCACGAGTCATTCCTGGTTTTCTTGGAATACCAGAAGTAATTACTGCTACATCACTACCTGCTGTTTTAGAATAGTCATTAGTTACCCCAACTATTTGAGTATCAAAAGCTATTCAAAGAAGCTGTTTGCATTAAGTCCATAGCTTTTCCTTCTGCAAAACCTTCTTTAATGTCTAAAAGAACTACTTCTGATGCGAAATCTTTAATAGCAATGTACTCCGCACAACTTGCGCCTACTGCTCCTGCGCCTACAACTGTTACTTTCATATGATATTTTTATTATATTTAGATTTTTGAGTATGTATAACAACAAGCCAAAGTTACAAAATATTTTAATAGAGAAATAAAATTTATTTTTTGATTGTAAATTCTTTTTAGATAAAATAAATAAATAAAGGGATAAATTTAGCTTTTTAAAGTGAAAATTATAAAAAAATATTAAAAATAGTAAATTAAATAATTGATAATCAATCTATATTTAAAATAATTTAAAATATTTCAATTTTTCATTATATATTAATTGAAAAATAATTTTTAACTTTTGCCTAAAAATTAAAAACATGATTTAACTAAATTTAAATTTTATAATGAAAAACATTTATTGTTAGTTTATTTACACTTTTTATCTTGTAGTGTTTTTGCTCAAAAAGGCAGTTATAAAAAGGTAAGATAACCTCAGAAGGAAAATCTTTACCTTATGTAAATGTTCTTTTACAAAGTGGGAAACAAAAACAGGGGCTGTTTCCTCTCAATCAGGTAGTTATAGTAGAAAGTTCCGGCAGGAGAATATACTATAAGTATTTCTTCTTTAGGAATGAAAACAATAAAAAGAAAAATTTCTTTTAAAAAGAAGCTGAAAAATAACAAAAGATTTCCAAATGGAGGAAGACCTTTTGAGGGGTTGAACCAAGTGGTTATTACAGGAACAAGAAATATTGTTCCTCAATTTAATGCTCCTGTAGTGGTTAATAAAATTTCAACACGAGTATATGAGGCTACACAATCACTAAGCCTTGCAGAAGGTCTTAATTTTACTCCTGGTCTTCGTACGAAACGAATTGTCAGAATTGTGGTTTCAATCAGTTAAGAATCAATGGATTACAAGGTCCTTTATTCTCAAATACTTATTAATGGTAGAGCTGTATTTTTCTTCATTGGCAGGAGTTTATGGTTTAGAGATGATTCCGGCAAATATGATTGACAGAGTTGAGGTTGTAAAAGGTGGAGGTTCTGCACTTTATGGTGGAAATGCCATAGGAGGGACAGTGAATGTTTTAACAAAAGATCCGCTTGATAATTCTTTTTATTTTTGGAAATAATCTATCCTTATATGAAGGAAAAAAACACCTGATAACACTTTATTTGTCAATGGATCTGTTGTTAGTGAAAAATTAGATAAAGGGATGACTATTTTTGCTTATCAACGAAATAGAAAAACCTTATGATGCTAATGGAGATGATTTTTCTGAAATTACTAAATTGAAAAACACAACTTTTGGTTTGGATATGTTTTGGAATACTTCTGATAGAAGTAAATTAAAACTTAATTTAAGTTCTATCAATGAGTTTCGTAGAGGAGGAAACCAATTCGACCTTACTCCACAGAAGCTGATATTACAGAACAATTAGAACATAAAATTTTTGGAGGAGATATTTTCTTTTGAGCGTTTTTCAGAAGATTTTTAAACATAAATTCTCTATTTACGCTTCCTCTCAATATACAGACAGAAATAGTTATTACGGAGGCGGATTGGGAAGAGTTATTAACAAGATGATTTTTAATAATCTTTCAGATGAAGATAAAGAAGATTATTTCAATGCATTGAGTTATTACGGAAAGCATAAAGCGGACTTGTTGGAATAGGAGGGTGCAATATAATTATAATATCAATGACAATTGGAATTTAGCTTTAGGTTCAGAGTATAAATATGATAAAGTAACTGATAAATATATTCAAAAATCAGCAAATAGAACAAGTTGTAAAAACATATGAAATTATGCTCAATTGGAATGGAAACCTATTGAAAGATTAACTTTCTGGCAGGGTCTCGTTATGATTTTTATTGACATAAAAGGAAATTATACTTTTTCAGGAAGATATGAGCCTTCTAACAAAACTTTATCAAAATTTGTTCCTCGTTTTACTACGATGATTGATTTAACAGAACAGTTAAAATTCAGAGCTTCTTACGCTCAAGGATATCGAGCTCCACAAGCTTTTTGATGAAGATTTACATACTTCAATAGTTGAGGCAAAACCTGTTTATGTAGAGCTAAGTAAAGACTTAAGAGCTGAGCGTTCAAATAGTTATACAGCTTCTTTGAATTTTACTAAAAAGAAGGTAATACACAAGCAAATATTATTTTAGAAGGATTCTTTTACTCGAATTAAAAGATGCGCTTCATAATGAAGAGGGCTTAGAACAAGGCGGAATTTCTTATAAAAAGAAAGTAAAATGCAACTGATAATCTTGATGTAATGGGAGTTAATGCTGAAGTAAATTTAGCTTTTGGATCTGATATTATTTGGCAAACAGGGAGCTTACTGTACAAAAATCAAAATATTCAGAAAATCAAAATATTTGGACAGATGAGAATGATGCAAATAATGTTTTGGAATCTAAAGATGTAATGAGAACACCTGATATTTACGGATTTACAACTTTTACATATTCTCCATTGACTCAACTAAAACTGTCTTATACAGGAATTTTTACAGGAAAATGTATGTTCCTCATTTGGGATCAAGAGTTATTGCTCCAACTATTAAAAGAAGTCCTGTTTTTTATGACCAAAGTATAAAAAGTAGCTTATACTTTCAATCTTCAAAAATGATTATAAATTAGAACTTTCAACAGGAGTTCAAAATATTTTCAATGATTATCAAAAAGATTTTGATAAAGGAAAAATAGAGACACAGATTATATTTATGGACCTCAACGTCCTCGCACATTCTTTGTTGGTTTGACATTTAAATTAAATTAATCTATTCTAATCTCAAATTCTAATTTTTATAATTAAACATTGTTTAAAATCGTAAGAGAATTTTCTTTTACGATCATAAAATAAAAAGATAAATAAAATTAGTAATATATTAACTTTTATCTTATAAGAACATTTCTTATATTTGCCCTCATTTATCTATATTTAAAACAAAAATAATTTAATATCAAAGAAATAATGAGATTTTCGTATTAAGTAGCTTCTTATTATTAACAGGATGTGCTGAATTACAAACTGTTATGCAAAACTTACCTAATATAGAACAAGGAAATGGAGGGCTTTCTTCTTTAGATATTTCTAACGGATTGAAGCAGGCTTTTGGAGTTGGGTGTATCTCAAGGAGTAGATTTGTTAAGTAAGAAGAATGGCTATTATGATAATAATTTAGTTAAAATTCTTTTTACCTGAACAATTACAAAAAGTAGATAAAACTCTTAGACAAATAGGTCTTGGTTCTCTTGCTGATCAAGGTATCAAATTATTAAATACAGCGGCAGAAGACGCTGTAAAGTGAGGCAAAAACCAATTTTTATTAATGCTATAAAAATCTAACATTTTCTGATGCAGCAGCCATATTAGCAGGAAATAAAAGATGCAGCTACACAATATTTACAAAAACAACAACTTCTCAGTTGGTAAATGCTTTTTCTCCTAAAATTAAAGCATCTTTGGATAAAGTAGGTGCTAATGAAATTTGGTCACAAATTATGTCTAAATATAATGCTATTCCGTTTGTTAATCAAGTAAATGCTGACCTTACAGGCTATGTTACAGAAAAAGCTATTGACGGACTTTTCTTACAAGTAGCCAAAAAGAAGAAGATATACGTACAAACATTGGTGCAAGAACAACACCTTTATATACAAAAAGTATTCTCTAAACAATAAAACTAAAAATAATAGTTATTTTTGATTATTATTTTGTTTTTTATGATGATTTATCCTGAAATTATTTTAGCACAACAGATTATTAAAAGCCTGTAAAAGCAAAGAATATAAAACATATAGTTATTTCTCCTGGTTCAAGAAATGCTCCACTTACAATAGGTTTTTCTATGGATACCTTTTTAAATGTTATAGTATTGTAGATGAACGATGTGCGGCTTTTTGCAATGGGGATAGCTCAGCAGTGTCTGAGCCAGTGGTGGTTATATGTACTTCTGGTTCAGCTGTTTTAAATTACTATCCGGCTGTTAGTGAAGCTTTTTATAGTAATATTCCACTTGTAGTCATTTCTGCAGATAGGCCCTAGATTCTAAAATAGATATTGGAGATGGGCAAACAATTCGTCAAAAATGTATTGGCTAATCATACAAAGCTTATAATGCTAATCTATCAGATGAAGATAACCAATTGAAATACTAACAGTATGAGTTGAATCAAGCCCTAAATATTGCTATTTTTAAAACATCTTCCTGTTCATATTAATGCTCCTTTTGAAGAGCCTCTTTATAAAATAACAGAGAAAAACAATTGATTTTTGATAATCAGTTAATTCCTGAGAAAAAATATTTTTGAATTCATTTTTATAAAGAAAAAAATTTATTGAAAGACTGGAAGTGTAAAAGAAAAATAATACTTATAGGCGTACTCAAACCTAACAAAATTCAACAAAAATGGATTGATTTTTAGCCAAAGATCCTTCCGTCATAGTTTTAGCAGAAACAATTTCTAATCTTTCAGAACCATCTCATTTTGAAATGATTGATACTTTATTAGTTCCTGTTGAAAAAGATGAACAAAAACAATTGGAACTACAACCGAAATGCTTATTTCTTTCGGAGGAATGGTTATTTCTAAAATTAAGCAATTTTTAAGAAAATATAAACCTAAATCTCATTATCATATTGATGAAAATGTGGGGTATGATACATTTCTAGTTTCTTACTCATCATTTTCCTGTATCTGTAAATGATTTTTGAGCAAATAAACACTGAACTACCAGAAATTTCTTCTGATTATAAAGATAAATGGTTAAATTTTTATTAATCAAATTTATGTTAAAAGGAATCTAAAAGATATTCCTTATTCAGATTTTTGGGTTTATCAGCAGATTTTCAATAAATTACAGAACAAATTCATTTACAGATAAGTAATAGTTCTGCCATTCGATATGCACAACTTTTTAGTAAGAGGTTGGGAAGTTTTTGTAATAGAGGAACGAGCGGAATTGATGGAAGTACTTCAACTGCAATAAGGTGCGTCTTTAATCAATACTAAACAAAGTATTTTGATAACTGGAGATTTGAGTTTTTCTATAATAGTAATGCTCTTTGGTGTAAATATATTCTAAAAATTTCAAAATTATTTTAATAAATAATGATGGAGGAGGAATATTTAGAATTTTACCTGCAAATAAAAACTACCAATTTTTGAACCTTTTTGAAACACCTCATCAATTAAACGCCTTTTATTTGTGTTGAAATGTATGGTTTCAATTATTTAAAAGCTGAAAATAAAAAGTGAAGTTTTAAATAATATTGAAATATTTCTAAATAATGATGAAAAACCTCAATTATTAGAAATTTTTACTCCAAGAGAGTTGAATGATGAGATATTATCAAAATATTTTTGCTTCTATTTGTTAAAAATTGATGATATTATTATAGTATTGATAAATAATAGAAAGTTATTAAAAATTGTATCTTTACCCGCTGAAAGTTATATTTAATTTTATGATAGGGATTATTTTGTTGGGAATTGTTTTATTTTCTTGTAATAAAAATAAACCACAAGAGCCCTCTATCAGTGTAGAAGAAAAAGAAAAATAAGCTAGTAGAAGAAAAATTTGCTAGTATCAATAAATCTGAAGTTGATGAATATCCTTCATTCAAGCAATGTTCTGATACTTTAACAAAAAGAGCAAAAATTAAATTGTTTTGAGGAAAATATATCTAATTTATACAAAGAGGCTTTTGAATAAGCATAAATTAGCTATTGGTGATACAATAAAAGCTACAGTTCAGGTTTTTCTAAAAATTGATAATCAAGGAAAGATTATTTTTGAGACGTACTTCATCTTCTTCAGAAAAATTAACAGAATTATTACCTTCATTAGATAGTATATTATCAAATGAAACTAATAGTTTTGAAAATATCATTCCTGCCAAAGAAAAATCAAATAAATATAGGAACACAATGTGTTTTTACCTTTGGTTATTGATGTTAAATAAATAGTATGGTTTTAAAACCATACTTTTTATTTTAAATTATATTTATATTCTTTTTACAGCTCTAACAAAAAGTTTTAGCGTTTTCTACAGGTATATTAGGTAATATTCCGTGTCCTAAATTAGCAATATATTTATCTTTTTCCGAATTCTGAAATCATTTTTGAGCCATTTTTCGGATTTCTTCAGGAGATGAAAGAAGTCTAGCTAGGGTCAAAGTTTCCTTGCAGTAATTTTTCCTCCCGTCAGTTCTCAGGCTATTTTTGGGCTACATGTCCAATCAACTCCAAGAGCAGAGGCTTTACTTTTTGCCATTTCTTCAAGAGCAAACCAGCAACCTTTAGCAAAAACAATTACTTTAGTTTCAGAAGATAGAGCTTCTACAATTTGATTAATATACTTCAGAAAATTCATTATAATCTGTTGGAGAAAGCATTCCTCCCCAGCTATCATTTGGATAGCGTCAGCACCTGATTTTTATTTTCTCTTTAAGATATGAAATCGTAGTTTTTAGTTATTTTATCTAAAAAGTTTGTGTGCCAAATTAGGTTTAGAAAAACAAAAAAGATTTAGCAATATCAAAACTTTTAGAACCTTTTTCCTCTACAATATAACAGAAAATAGTCCAAGGAGGCCTGCAAAACCTATTAAAGGAACACGATTATTTGGTTTTTCTTTCGTTAGTTTAATAGCTTCCATAACATATCAAGAGAATCTTCTATATCTGGAATAATCACATTATCAACATCTTGCTCTGTTCGGATAGGATTAGGGAATCAAGGTCCTACATTTTTCTTTCATTTCAATATGAATATTCATAGCTTGTGGAACTACTAAAATATCTCGAAAATAAAATCGCAGCATCAACATCTATGATATCTACAGGCTGAATAGTGATATCTGAGGCTAATTCAGGTGTTTTACAACAGGTAAAAAGTCATATTTATCACGTAAAGCTCGAAATTCAGGTAAATATCTTCCAGCTTGCCGCATAAGCCAAACAGGCGGGCGTTCTACAGTTTCTCCATTTAAGGCTCTTATATCATTTTTGTATCATTATATTTGTTTTTAAGTAATTTATACATTCATTAATTAATATTTCATTAGTTGGTGTTTCTGCTATTATAACTTTCTTATAATCAGTAGGTAAAGCACTTGCTGTGGTGGTGCCGATACAGAATATTTGCTCATTAGTAAAATTATTTTTCTAAAAACTTTCTATTCCTGATGGACTAAAAATAAAATAGCATCAAAAATTTCATTAATGAAACAAATTCTGTTTTATATACCTTTACTTCTTTTGTACTTTATATTTACTTTTTAGTTAACAAAATAGGTAATGCATCTCTACGAGCTCACTACAAAAGAAAGTAAATGTATAAAATTATACTTTTTCAATTATTTTACCCAAATTATCAACATAATGTTCAAAAGTCAATAACACAATTATCTAAAAAGTTTTTGTTTTCTCAACACGAAATCGCTTTTTATGAGTTAAATTTTTTATAAAAGGATTTTGTTCTACTATTTTAACAGTATTTTGGCTAGTGAAAATATATATATCTGAAATAATTTTAACATCAAAAGGAAGAGGTGTTATTTTTATAAAATCAATATCAATAATTTCAAATCCTTCAAGTGCAAATATCTTCTGTAGATAATGTTGATAAAATTTTTCAAAGTATTGATAATTAATATTTTACAAATTATTGTAATACAATCCTCTTACAATTCCGTCTGAAAGTCCTACTTTTGGAACAATTATATTTTCAGCATTTGCCCACGTCATAGCATTTATATAAACTTTTGTAGCATAAGTAGTACGTCGGCTCTATCAGGATTTAATTCTAAATCACGGATTCTTTCTTCATATGAAAAGAGGCTTCTAATTTAATTAGAAATCATTAAGAAATTGAATAGAAAGTGGCTCTCCTATTTCCTGAAGCTTTAAAAATTTTATTAATATTTCCTCCTGAACCAATTGCTTGAATATTCTTAATTTTTAGTATTTTTAATAATCCATTCTTTACTTCTTCCCATATTTTATTGGTAGCCTTTCCTTGCAACAAACGTACAGCGCCAATAGGGAAGGATTTTTGAAGCTAAATTTTTACCTTTTTGAATATACAGTAAATTCTGTACTACCACCTCCTACATCAATATATAAATAATTTTTCTCTTTTCTATGAAAGTATGTAAATCTGTATTAGCTATAATAGAGGCTTCTTTTTGTCCATCAATAATTTCAATAGAAATTCCCGTTTTTAGCTATATTTAACACTCATGTTGTTACCATTTTTCCTTCTCGCATAGCAGATGTGGCTGAGGCTTGGTACTTTTTCAACATTATATACCTTCATTAATAGGGAAAAAGCCTGTATTGCGTCAGATAAACGAAGGATATTCTCCTCTGAAATTTCTCCTTTTTCAAAAACATCTTCTCCCTAACCGAATAGGTACTCGGACTAAACTAGCTTTAGAAAATATAGGCGAGCGATTTTTCTTCTTCTAATACATTGGAAATTAGTAATCTAACTCCATTAGAACCTATATCAATACCTCCAAACTTTCTTATTTTCATTTTTAATTTTTAAGTATATTATTGATTAATATATTTTTATTATTTGCAAAAAGTAAAATTTAATTACTTTGAAAAATAATAAAAGTGCAAATTTGACTAAAAATAAATGAGTATCAAAGAAAATTTTAACATCTTTAAATATAAAAAGAAAAATTAATATCGTTTTTAATTCTATGAGAAATTATTATCAATTAAATATAAAAATAAGATTTTTAATGATTTAATATTAAAATATGTTAGAAAATTATTCTAATTTTTATAAAATTAATGATTAAAAATTATCAAAAATGAATTTTCTTTCTCAAATAATTTCTTACCTTTGCTGAATAAAAAGGTAAAAATTGTATGCAATTATAGATATAGAAACGACAGGTGGAAAATTGAATGAAGAAGGAATAACTGAAATAGCTATCTATCGTTTTGATGGTCAAGAAGTTACAGATAGGTTTATTTCTCTTATTAATCCAGAAAAGAAAATACAAGATTTTGTGGTACAACTTACAGGTATTAGTGATTTTATGCTTCGTAGCATATCGAAATTCTACAGAGTAGCTAAACGAATAATAGAGATAACACAAGATTGTATTATTGTTGCACATAATGCAAGTTTTGATTATCGAGTTCTTCGTAATGAATATCATCAATTAGGGTTTTGATTATCAGCGAAATACTATTTGTACAGTACAAATGGCTCAAAAACTTTTTACCTGGGCAAGCTTCATATAGTTTAGGAAAACTTTCAAAAAGCTTTTAGGTATTCCTTTAAGTAATAGACATAGAGCCAATGGAATGCTTTTAGCAACTTTACATTTATTTAAATTATTATTAGCAAAAGATACAACAAAAACAGTTGTAAATCAGTTTGTTAGAGATAATATAAAGCAACAAATCTCTTTCCATTTGCTTTCTATTTTAGGGAGCATACCCAATAAGTTAGGTGTATATTATATTTATAATGAAAAAGAGAATATAATATTTTATAGGAAAGGCTAAAAATTTAGTTAATCAACACTTTATATCTAACTCAAAAGAGATATTTATATACAAAATGTTTCAAAAAGTTATCTATGAATTAACAGGAACAGAGCTTATTGCAACTTTAAAAGAATTTGAAGAATTGGATAAAAATCTTCCTTTTTCTTAATGGAGATAATAAAAATATCCCTTTGGGCTCCTCAATTGATAATAATGGATATATTCGATTATATATCAGTCCAATAGGAGAGGATATGGATAGTTTAGCTATTTTTTTGAAAGTCAGGCAGAAGGTTTAAATTTTTCTTTTTGAACTAACTGAAGAATTTTTACTTTGCACAAAACTTAATGGTTTTCTCAGTCAAAAATAATTGCTATAATTATACTATCAATAAATGTTTAGGGAGCTTGTACAGAAAAGAACCCTCTGATTTATATAATGATAGAGTAAAAGCACTTGAAAAATATACCCTTTCTAATCGAACTTTTGCTATTTTAGATAAAGGTCAGAACTATTGATGAGGAAGTGTTATTTTAGTAGAAAAAGGAATATGTTTAGGCTTTGGTTTATTAATTTGAATTACCAACTTTCTCATATTGAGATACTTAAAAAAATATTATTACTCAATAAAAATAATTATTTTTGTACAACATTTGATACAGAATTATTTACGAAAAATAAAAATGTTAAAATAATAACTTTCAATTAATGAAAAATATCTTAAAAATCAAAATATTATATATTAAAACAAAAGCATATATAACCATTTACGGAACGAGTACTATAACTGGTAAAATGTTTGACATTATCTTATTGATATTCATATTAATAAGTTCTTTTTAATAATGCTAGAAAGTATTCAAAGATGTAGATAAGCATTTACATTTATTATTGAGTTTGTTTTAGAATGGATTATTACTATTTTCTTTTCTTTGGAATATGCTCTACGAGTAATTTCTAATCCTAAAAGGAGCAGTATATTTTTAGTTTTTATGGGATTATTGATTTAATTTCAATTTTACCAATGTACTTGTCATTCTTTTTGTAGAATCAAAAATTTTTGTCTATAATACGTATTCTCAGGCTTTTCAGAATATTCCGTATTTTAGATTTGGCTCAGTTTAATCACCAAACAAATGAACTAAGAACTGCTTTATATGCAAGTAAAACAAAAATAATGGTTTTTATTTATTTTGTACTTGTATTTGTATCCTTTTAGGTGCTTTTAATGTATATGATAGAACCTCATAATGAGGCTTTACAAGTATTCCTAGAAGTATTTATTGGTGTGCGTACTTTAACCACAGTAGGGTATGGAGATGTTGTTCCTACAACAACACTTGGGCAAATAATGGCTTCTGCTATTATGATTTTTGGGTTATGGAATAATAGCTGTTCCAACGGGTGTTACTTCTGAATATAATCGTATCAGAGAAAAGCAGAACAATGTGAGAATGAAAAAGAAGTATTAGAGAATATGCAAAAATGTCCGCATTGTTCTGCTAAAATGCCCAAAGATGCTGTTTTTGTTATAAATGTGGTGAAAAATTACTGAAAAACTTATTTTTAAAATAGAATATCTACAATAAAACCTTCATTACTACGAGATATTAAACACTGTTTTGTCTTCAAAAATGAGATAGTGCCCTTTAATTCCTTTTTAAAATTCCTTTTATAAGAAGGAGTTTTTCTAAAATTTAAACTATTTACTTTATCTGGATACTGAATAACAGGATAATTTTATTGAATAAATATCATTATTTTTTCAGAAAAATATGGTAAAACTTCTTCAGGTAAATAATTTTTCAATTCATTTTTGACTTTTTATTAAATCAATTTGTTCAGATTGATTAGTAAGCATTTTTCTCCAATTTGTTTTATCTGAAAATGTATGTAGTGTAATTTCAGCTATTCCTGCCAAATATCTATTAGGAACTTCAAGCATTATCAGTGCTTGATGGGCATATAGTCTATCCAACGAGTAGGAATTTGACTCTTACGAGTAACCCCAACTCTACATTGCTAGAATTAGCTAAATATAAAAATATGAGGTTGTATTTGTGCAGCTATTTCATATTCCAAATCTCAGTCTTCAATACCTAAATGAGCTTTGCTAAGTTCAGGACGCATTATCCAATCTCCTGCTTGAGGCATTTCAAAAAGCATTTTTACAAAAATCCTTGTCTATAAATCTCTTTATGTAATCCACAATTTAGACATTGATAATCTACAAAATTAATTTGTATTTCTTTGTTTAACAAAGAGTTAATTTCTAGTTCATCATCTCCAACAGATAAAAATAATGAATAGGCGTATGTGCCTCAGTACGCATCTTTTGTAATATAGTTTGGATTTTATTCATGTATTTTTACACGCTGATTTAGAAAAACGTAAAATTAGTAATCAGTTTTTATTTTTATAAAATAAAATTCTTTTCAGAAATATTTTTATTAGTAAATAGAAATGATAAAAACATAGATTTTATAAATATAAAAACCAAATATATAAAGATGCATTATCCATTGTAAATTCAATAGCTTCTTGGTTTTTGCGCAAGCGAATTGACCAAATACAAGAGTTTGTAAATAATCCGCACGAAGTACAAGAGCGTATTTGTGCTAAATTATTGAAGTAGCTCAAAATACTGAAATTGGTAAAAATATGATTTTACATCTATTAGAAGTTATCAGGTTTTGCCAATCGGATTCCTGTTTCTATCTACGAAGATATTGAACCAATGATAGAACGAGCAAGGAGAGGAGGCAAAATATTTTTGGAATACTCCTATAAAAATGGTTTGCAAAAAGTAGTGGAACAACTAATGCTAAAAAGTAAATTTATCCCTGTTAGTGAAGAGGCTTTGGATAATGTCATTATAAAAGCGGGGAAAAGATATAGCTTTGTTTATATCTTAATAATAATGAAAATTCAGGTCTTTTTTTAAAGGAAAAAGCCTTCGCTTAGGTGGAAGTAAAGAACTTTTATCAAGAAAATGGAACTGTTTTTGGTGATTTGTCTGCTATATTGATAGATAATTTACCTTTTTGGGCGGAATATAGCTGTACTCCATCTAATAAAATATCTTTAATGAGTGAATGGGAGATGAAAAATGAAGGCTATTGTAGCTGAATCTTCCAAAGAGAATGTAACAAGCTTGGTTGGTGTGCCTTCTTGGATGTTAGTTTTGTTAAATCAAGTATTAGAATATACAGATAAGACAAATTTACTTGAACTCTGGAAAAATTTAGAAGTTTATTTTTCACGGAGGAGTAAGTTTTGTTCCTTATAAAAGAGCAGTATAATAAGATAATGCCTTCAGATTCAGTTCTTTATTATGAAACATATAATGCTTCTGAAGGTTTTCGCTATTCAAGACCAAAATAATAGTGATGAGATGTTGCTAATGTTAGATTATGGTATTTTTATGAATTTATTCCAATGGATTACCTATCATACCGATAATCAGATGTTATACCTATTTGGGAAGTTGGAGTTAGGTAAAAATTGTGCAATGGTAATCACCACAAACTCAGGACTTTGGCGTTATCAAATAGGTGATACAGTTCGTTTTACTTCTATAAGTCCGTATCGAATAAAAATAACAGGTAGAACTAAACATTTTATAAATGTTTTTTTGGTGAAGAATTAATTATAGAGAATACAGAAGAAGCTCTAAAAACAAACTTGTAAGCTAACAAATGCTAATATTTTTAGAATATACTGTTGCACCAGTATTTATGGCTGGAAAAGAAAAAGGAGCTCACGAATGGATAATAGAATTTTCTAAAAACCAACTGATATAGAGTATTTTACAAAAAGTTTTAGATGAGAATTGATTAAATTCTGATTATGAAGCTAAACGTTATAATAATATGACTCTTACAATGCCTAAAATTAATGTGGCAAGAACAAATCTTTTTCACGATTGGTTAAAAAGAAATAATAAATTGGGAGGGCAACATAAAAGTACCACGTCTTTCTAATAATAGAGAACATTTAAAAGCAATTTTTAAAACTTCAATAAATCTATAAAATTAACAAAAATTAATGAGATGAGAAAAATTATCTTAACACTTTTTAGGCGCTTTCCTTTTTAGGAAATTTATCAGCCCAGAATCCGTTATGGCTTCGGAATTCTTCTATTTCTCCTGATGGTAAAAATATTGTTTTTTACATATAAAGGAGATATTTATAAAAGTTCAGTAGAAGGAGGTGATGCTCAGAGACTTTCACTTCTAATTCAGCTTTTTGAATCTTTTTCCTATTTGGTCTCCTGATGGAAAACAAATTGCTTTCACAAGTGATAGGAAGGTGGTTTTTCAAAAATTTTACATAATGCCCTCACAAGGAGGTGAAGCAAAACAACTTACATTTAATTCTGCAAATGCTATTCCATATACTTTTACAAAAAGATGGTAAAAAGTATACTTTATATAGCTAATTTTCAGTCATCTGCAAAAACTGCAATATTTAATTCAGGAAGTTTAATCAACTCTATAAAGTAAGTGTAAATGGTAATTATCCTGAACGTATCAAGCACTCCTATGGCTTCGGTAAAGCTTAGTCCAGATGGTAAAAATATATTATGAAGATATAAAAAGGCTTTGAAAATGAATGGCGTAAGCATCATACATCTTCCGATTAGTAGAGATATTTGGCAGTATGATTTTTGATTCTAAAAATATACTAAAATAATTGATTGGAAAGGTGAAGATAGAAACCTATCATATCAAAAAGATGGTAAAACCATTTTATTTTTTAAGTGAAAGAAATGATAAAAAAATCTTAATGTTTTTAAAAGCACCTTTGGATAATCCTTCAAAAGTAGAACAACTTACTTTTTATAAAAGAAAATCAGTTAGATTTTTATCTGTTTCAGATAATGGATTGCTTTCTTTTTAGCTATAATGGGGAATTATATTCTTTAAAAGAAGGAGGAAAACCAAATAAAAATACAAATCAAAAATAACTAATGATATTTCTGATAATCAGGAAAAGAATATGACTTTTTATTTCAGGGGGCTACTTCAACAGATGTTTCTCCTGATGGGAAGCAAATAGCAATGGTTATACGTGGTGAAGTTTTTGTTACAACTCCAAATTATTCAACAACTAAACAAGTAACTAAAACAACAGCTACCGAAAAATTCACCTACTTTCAGTCTAATGGACGTTCATTGGTTATACTAGCTATCGTGAAGGATATTGGGATTTGTATAAGGCTGAAAATAGCTAGAAAAGAAGAAATTAATTTTGCAAATGCTACATTAATTAATGAAGAAAAAAATTAATTAAAGGAGATAATTCAGAAAAATGTATCCAAAAATATTCTCCTAATGGAAAAGAAATAGCTTTTGTAAAAGACCGAAATCAAGTAGTTATTTATAATTTCGAAACCAACACGAATTATAACTGATAGTAAATACCAAATAGAAAAAATGGTTATATAAATTATTCTTGGTCTCCTGATGGAAAATGAGCTTGTAGTAGAATATATTGCACGAAATAGAAATCCTTGTTCTGATATAGGAATTATAAGCACTGAGGAGGTAAAAAGAAATATTTAATATTACAGATAGTGGTTACTTTGATACAAATCCTCGTTGGGTTCTTGATGGAAATGCAATAATCTGGAATTCAGAACGTTATGGAATGCGTAACCACGCTTCTTGGGGCTCAATGTTTGATGTAATGGTTGTTTTCCTAAATAGAGAGGCTTATGATAAATATAAAATGAGTAAAGAAGATTTTTGAATTATATGAAGAAAGCCAGAAAAAGGATAAAAAGATAAAAGAAAAAGACAAAAAGAAGATAAATCTGATAAAAAGTGAAGAAAAAGACTGATAAAAAGGGAAATTCTTGTAGAATTTGATAATATTCAAAGATAGAGATTGTAAGACTTACTCAGATTCTTCTACATTAGGAGATGCAATTATTAGTAATGATGGTATTATATTATTTATCTTCATTTTGAGAGTGGATATGACCTCTGGACACAAGATTTGAGAGAAAAATCAACAAAACTCTTATCAAAAACTCAATGGAAAGTCATTATCTATGCAAACAGATAAAGAAGGTAAAAATATTTTTCTTTTTAGGAAGTGATAAAATTCAAGTGATGGAGCTTTCAACAGAAAAACTTAAACCTGTTTCTTATAAAAGCATCTATGAAATTGAGACCTTGCTCAAGAGCGAAAATTTTTATGTTTGATGTTGTTAAAAAGAAATAAAAGAAAGATTTTTATGTGAAAGATTTACAGAGTTAATTGGGAAAAATTAACAGATAACTATCGTAAAATTTTTACCCACATTAATAATAATTATGATTTTTACAGAGATGTTGAGCGAGCTTTTTAGGGTGAGTTGAGATGTATCTCATACAGGGGCAAGGTATCGATTACCAACTTCAAATACAAAATGCAACAGGATTGCTTGGCTCTTTTGTTACTCAAACGGATAAGGGTGTTGTTATTGATGAAATTTTACCTAATAGTCCTTTTGATAATTTTCAATCTAAAAGCAAAAATGGAAATATTATTGAAAAATTGATAATCAATTAGTTAATGAATTAGATTATAACATTTTTCTAGAAGGAAAAAGCCGGACAAAAAAAGTATTAGTTTCTTTATTTGATCCAAAAACAGGAACTCGTTGGGAAGAAGTTATAAGCCCAATAACAGCTTCTGCTTGGGTGAGCTCCTTTATAAAAAGATGGATAAAACAACGTAAAGCAGATGTCGAAAATGGTCTAATGGAAAATTAGGTTATGTACATATTCGTTCAATGGCTGATGGAAGTTTCAGAGATGTTTATTCTAAAGCAATGGGCAAATATTTCAAAAAGAAAGGAATAGTTATAGATATCAGATATAATGGGGGTGGGCGCTTGCACGAAGATATTGAAGTATTTTTAGCGCTAAAAATATTTAACACAAAATGGTTAGAGGAAAAGTTTATGCAGATATAGCCTTCTCGTCGTTGGACAAAACCTTCTATTATGGTAATGAGATGAAGCAGATTATTCTAACGCTCAGCGGAACACCTTGGGTATACAAAGAAATGAAGATAGGAAAACTTGTAGGAATGCCTGTACCTGGAACAATGACTTCTGTTAATTGGGAACCCTACAAGACCCTTCTGTATATTTTGAGTATTCCTGTAGTTGGTTACCTAACAGATGATGGCAAATATTTAGAAAATTTAGAATTATCTCAGATATTACAGCACCTTTAGAGCCTTTAAAAACTTAGTGAAGGAGAAGATACTCAACTAAAAACAGCTGTTGAAGAGCTTTTAAAAACAATAAAATAAAAATTTATTTATAAAAACCTCATTCCTTTTGAATGAGGTTTTTATAAATAATTAATAAAAACAAAAGAATAATTTAGTTTTTATTAACAATAAAAATAATCGTATAACATAAAAATTGTAAATTTGTGCTAAATTTTAATATAAAAATACAACAATGAATCACAACATTAAACCGGGAGTAGCTGTTGTGTAAGCAAGTACAAGAGATTTTCCAATATGCAAAAGCAAAAGGGTTTTGCACTTCTGCCGCTAACGTAGTTAACTCAGATACTATTAACTTCTGTGCTTGCAAACAGCAGCAGAGCTTAATTCTCCCTGTTATTGTTCAGTTTTCTAACGGAGGCTCAATTCTTAGCAGGTAAAGGTCTATCTAACGAAAACCAAAGAGCCGCTATTTTAGGAGCTATCTCTGGTGCTAAAGCAAGTACATCAATTAGCAGAGCTTACGGAGCTACTGTTATTTTGCATACAGACCATTGTGCTAAAAATTACTTCCTTGGATTGATGGGCTTTTTAGATGCTTCTGAAGCACATTTCAAAGAAACAGAAAACCTCTTTTCAGTTCTCTATATGATTGACCTTTCAGAAGAACCTCTTGAAAGAAAATATTGAACTTTGTAAAAATATCTTGCTCGTATGAGCAAAATGGGAATGACTCTTGAAATAGAATTAGGAATTACAGGAGGAGAGGGGAAGATGGTGTTGATAATTCAGGAGTTGATGAATCTCGTCTTATACTCAACCAGAAGATGTGGCTTATGCTTATGAAGAATTACTTAAAAGTGAGCCCTCAATTTTACTATTGCAGCTTCTTTCGGTAACGTTCACGGAGTTTATAAACCAGGTAATGTGAAAACTTACTCCTAAAATTTTTAAGAAATTCACAAGATTATATTTCGAAAAATATAATGTTCCTCACAATACTATTGATTTTGTATTCACGGAGGTTCAGAGTTCTACTGTTGAAGAAATTCGTGAAGCTATCAGCTATGGTGTTGTAAAAATGAATATTGATACAGACACTTCAATATGCTTTCACTGAAGGAATCAGAGATTATATGAAAAATAAAGCAGATTACTTACAAGGACAATAGGTAATCCAGAAGGGCCAGATGCTCCTAATAAAAATATTATGATCCTCGTGTATGGCTAAGAGAAGGTGACTTTCATAAAAAGAATGAAAAAGCCTTTGAAGACTTAAACAATGTAAATACTTTATAATCAATATTATCCGTAGTAAATAACTACGGATATGTATTATTATTTCAATAGTTAAATTATCATAAGCTAAAAAGTATTTTTGGTATATGGGTTATACTCTTCATAAAAATCCCATATCTTGACTAATATGTGTAAAATACGCTCTTTGAGGTTTTACTTCTTTAACGATATTTAACGCTTCTTCCAAATTAAGATGAGTAGGGTGTTCTCTAAGAGCATTAATTATTGAGTATCAGCTTTATAAATTTTTGATAACTCTTTGTTTTCTATATATTTAGCATCAGTTATATAAAACTAAATTTTCTATTCTATATCCTATAATAGGAAGGAGGCCATGTTGTATTTGTATAGGAATTATCACCAAAAAGATAAAAAGGCTCATTTTCTACTTCAAAAACTTCTACAGAAGGGGCGCCTTCATAACGATTTTTCTACCTGAAAAATATACTCAAAACGCTTGCGAAGTTGGTCTATCATCGTAGTAATCCATAAATAGGCATATCTCCTTGCATAAGAACAAAAAGGACGAATATCATCAAACCCAGCCGTATGATCTGCATGTTCGTGGGTAAAAAGAATAGCCTCTAAATGTTGTACATTATTAGTTAGCATTTGCTGACGAAAATCAGGAGAACAATCAAAAAGAAATGTTAATATTATCCCAAGAAAGCAAAGCAGAAGTTCTTAAACGTTTATCTTTTTGGATCAAGGCTTTTTGTTGTTGGGTGAGAACTCTATCATAGGTACTCCTTGAGAGGTGCCTGTTCCTAAAAAGTTAATTTTCATTAAACATAAATTTCCACAAAATTACATATTTTTAGGTAAATAGATATTCTTTTTAAGGAATTTTAATATTGAAAATTTTTGTTCAATACTTTTTGTAAAAAGTCTAAAAATGTGTAATTTTGCAAATTAAAAATCTGTGAGATATTTTATAGAATTTTCATATAATAGTAAAAATTATTGTGGTTGGCAGTCTCAACCACATATGTTAAGTATTCAGGAAGTTTTAGAAAAGACATTGAGTACATTATTTAGAGAATCTATTTCTTTGGTAGGAGCAGGACGTACCAGATGCTGGGTGTACATTCAAAACAAATGTTTGCTCACTTTTGATTAATCAAATTATTGAAGATGATTTTGTATTAATTCTTTTTACCAAAAGATATTGCTATTCATCCATTTTCATAAGGTAAAAGATGATGCGCACGCTCGTTTTTGATGCCACAGGAAAGAACGTATGAATATTATATAAATTTTCAGAAAAATCCCTTTTTATATGAATTTCGTATTATTTGTATCAAAAATTAGATGTTTCTTTACTAAATGAAGCTTGTGAGATATTAAAACAATATTCTGATTTTCAGTGTTTTTCTAAAACTAAAACAGATAGTTAAAACTTATATTTGTGATATAAAAATGCTTTTTGGGAAGAAAGATAATCAATTAATATTGCATTACAGCGAGATAGAGTTTTTGGAAATATGGTTGAGCCATTGTTGGAACAATGCTTAATCATTGAGTACAAAAATAAATTTAACAGATTTTAGAGCTATTATAGAAAGTAAAAATCGAGAGATTAGCGGGGTTTTTCAGTTTTCCTGCCAATGTCTATTTTTAGTAGAAGTAAAATACCATCTGAAATTTTATCAATTAAAAATGACAAAAAACCAAAATACAGCTAATTTAAATATTTTTAAAAACAACTTTTCCGTTATATAAAACCTTATCAAGGAGTTAGTTTTGGTTTGTAGCTTTTACTGCCGTTTTCTTTCAGGAATAGGGGCTTGGAGGCTTATTTATCTAAAATTATTATTGATGAATATATTGTTCCAAAAAGATTATAATGGATTGTTAATCATATCATTAGCTATGGTAGGGCTTTTTGGTTACAGAAATATTATCTCAGATATCTTTTCTTATTATTCAGGATGGTTAGGACAGTCTGTTATATATGACATTCGTACAAAATTATTCCATTTGATGCTTCATTTTAAAATGAAATATTATGACAATTCGTCAGTAGGTATTTTAGTTACACGAGCAGTCAATGATATGGAGCGGATAGGGGAAATTTTTGAGTGCAGGACTTTTGAAAATTATTTCAGATATATTGAAAATGCTTGTGGTAATGGGGCTACATGTTGTGGTAGATTGGCGTTTTGGCTTTACTTTCATTTGTTACACTTCCTGTTATTATTTATGCTACCAATTGGTTTCAAAAAGCTACCAAATTGGCTTTTTACAGAAGTACGAAAACAAGTAGGATTGTAATTCTTTTGTTCAAGAACATTATTAGTGGTATGAAAATAGTTCAACTTTTTGGAAGAGAAAGTATTTGAATTTCAAGTTTTAGCGAGATAAATGAGTAAGCATAAAAAGGCTTGGCTTCGTAATATTATGCAAAAACTCTATTTTATTTCCCTATTGGTGACGAAATTTTAACATCTAGCTACAGCTTTGGTTGTTTGGTATGGAGGTTTTGCAGTCTGTAAGTGGAGCTTCTTCTGATTTGGGAACTATTTTTATGTTTATTCAGTTGATACAATCTTTATTTCGCCCGTTAAGACATATTGCAGATAAATTCAATACTTTACAAATGGGGATGGTGGCTACTTCTCGGGTTTTCAATATTATAGATACAGCAGAAGAGCAACAAGAAGTAAATAAAGTGAATGTTAGAAATAAAAAGGGAACATTCAGTTTCAAAATGTTCCATTTGGATATAAACCCTGATGAAGAAATTTTTGCACGGAATAAGTTTGGAAGCTAAACAGGGCAAACTATCGCTATTGTAGGAGCTACAGGAGCAGGAAAATCTACTATTATTCATTTGATTAATAGATTTTATGATTTACAAGAAGGAAATATTTTAGTAGATGATGTTAATATATCAAGTTTCGAATTAGAAAGATTATCGTAAACAAATAGCAGTTGTGCTACAAGACGTTTTTCTGTTGCAGATACAATATATAATAACATCACATTAGGAAATTCAGATATTTCTTTTGAAGAAGTAGAAAAAGCCGCTCAGGAAATAGGAATTAATGATTTTATTATGAAATTACCTAACGGATATCAATATAATGTTAAAGAGAAAGAGGAGCCACTATCTCACCGGACAAAGACAATTAATTTCTTTGAGAGCTTATGTACATAAACCAAAAATTCTAATTCTTGACGAGGCTACTTCGTCTGTAGATTCTCATTCTGAAAAATTATTACAAGAAGCTACTGATAACAAAAGGACGTACTTCATTAGTTATTGCCCATCGGTTGGCTACTATCCGAAGAGCTGATAAAATTATTGTTCTGGATAAAGGAAATATTGTTGAAGAAGGTTCTCACGAAAGTCTTTTGCAAACTAGAAAATGGATATTATAAAATCTATATGAAATTCAGTTTGCTACACACAAGATAAAATAAATCATAAAATTGATATAAAATGAAGAAAAGTGTATACTTTTTGTGTAATATTAGTTTTTGAGCTAAAGCACAATATGCAGAAATTGATTAATTCTAACAATCCTGAGTAAAAATCTATGGGGGCTTATGCTGTTGGTAGAAAAGTTGTACAAGTAGAAAGTGAATTTTTCTATGAATCAAGCAAGCACGACCGATTAGCATATTCTCAAAATAGTTATGGAGTAAATTATGAACTTCGTTACGGAGTTTGGAAAGATAGATTCAAGCTATCATGATGGAACCTTACTATGATAATCTTGAAAATATAAAGACTCAACAAAGTCAAAATAAATTTGGATTTCAATATAATTCACTTGGAGCTAAGTTTTTATTTTATGATCCTGTAGATTATGTAAATGTACATAGTTGGAATGCAAATGCTAAATTTAGTTGGATTAATTCCTGCTGTTTCATTATATTTAGGAGCTAATTGACAGATATTTATATGAAATAAAAATGAAGATTTCCGTACAATTACCCCAAAAGCTATTATTTCATTACAGAGTCATCCAACTAATGAAGTAGTTTTGTAGTTAATTTATAGGGCAAAAATATGCTTTCTACAAAAACATAGACAATTGAGCTATGTTAGCTACTGACACATAATTTATATGATGATAGATGGAGTATTTTTGTTGAAAATGAAGGAGTTACATCTGATTATTATAAAGATTCCCTTATCAGATTAAGAGCGTCTTATTTAATATCAGAAAGCCTTCCAAATCAATGCTTTCTTAGAGCAAGTGCCAAAACAACTCCTACATAGATATACCGCAGCTTTAGGGCTTTCTTATCGTATTTATGATAGGTACAAAGATGTTGAATATATTGAAAAGCTAAAAGCAAGAGATAAACAATTTCAAAGAAGATAGTAAAATATTTGGTTTTTAGTTATTAATATAGTGTATTTTTCTATTCAGTTTTAATTTATTGATTTTAATTTAGTTATACTATTTATTAACAAAAATATAAATTAGTGAATAAAAATATAAAAATGTTTGTTCAACATTATTATTAGCTTTATCACCAATTGTACCACTGAAAATATTAGGGTTTATGGTATTAGAAGAATTTACAAATATGCTGAGCAAATGAAAGATAAGCTCGCAGGGATATTAGGGAGTAAGTTTGTAGGAATAGAAAAAGGAAATTTACTTTTTAGTAAAAACTTTTCTGCTTATAACTATGAGCCTACTGCAAAATTTGGAAGCTGAAATAGCAAAAATGCACTTCAAGAAATAAAAATATATTGATAACGCTCACGAAGACTCTTTACAAGAGATTATAATTACAAATAAAGAACAGGTACATATTATATATGTTTCTAAACATTTTGATTATTTAATTCATTTGATAGCTGATGTTAATAAAGTTAATTATGGATTATTAAAGAATTATTCATAATCAGTGTTTTTACACAATTAGGACTTACTACATCTTTTGAGGATGTACAAACGGAATTATTCCCTAACAGAAGCACCTAAAAAGGTAAATCATTTTAGAAAATTGTTTTTAGTTAATAAAAATTAATGTTATGGAGCAATTTTTGAAACTTATGCAGAAGAACTTTATAAAAATATTCCTGGTGTAATTTCTGTTTTCATTAGTAAGTACATTAGATGGAACTATTTTTAGCTTATAAAAGCTAGAAATGGAGTAGATAATCGATTAGCTAGTTCTTTCAATTAGAAATTTTTAGAAATGCAATGCTTTCATTTGAAAAATACTGAAAGGATTACAAGAGAAAAATGTAGATGATGTATGTTTGGTATATCAGGGCAAACACATATAATCAGCCTTTTACAAAATCATGAGACTGGATCATATAGTTCTTGACGATACGGCAAATTTAGCATTAGCAAAAAGTATTTGTTCAAAAACAAGAAAAAGATTTAGAAAGTCAATTTAAATAGAATAAAAACTTCCAAAAGGAAGTTTTTTATTTCTTTTTCATTAGCTAAATGAATAATCTTATCAACGACTTCACTTATTGTAGTATATGAATTGTCTATTTCAATAGCATCATTTGCTTTTTTCAGAGGAGATTCTTTTCTATGAGTATCTGTATAATCTCGTTCTTGAATGTTAGACAAAAACTTGTTCTAAACTTGTATTTTCACCTTTTTCAATAAGTTCTTTATATCTTCTTTCTGCACGAATTTGCTCAGAAGCTGTCATAAAAATTTTTAAGTTCTGCATTTGGAAAAATAATAGTTCTATCTCTACCATCCATCACTATACCTTTATTTTTCTCCCATTTCTTGTTGTATATCAGCTAAATAAGAACGTATTTTTACCTATTTTAGCTATTTTACTAACTTGTTGAGCAAACATCAATACTACGAATTTCTTTTTCTATATTAATACCATTTAGAAATATTGGTGCGAAACCCTAATTTTTCATCAAAATGAAACTCTATTTTTATTTTTCTTTTAAGTTTTTCTAAAAAGATAATCTTCATTTATACTAATCTCTTGATTGTTAGTATGTTGTTGTATGAAATTATTTTTGATAGCTAAATATGTTACAGCCCGATACATAGCTCCTGTATCAATATATGCGTAACCTAATTGTTTAGCTACCAATTTTGCAATAGTACTTTTCCTGTAGAAGAAAAACCATCAATGGCAATAATAATTTTTCATTATTAAGTTATTTTTAGTTAATTTATATTGACAAAGCTACCCAATGGTTATTTTTCTTTATTATCTATAAAAATAAGGTTATATTCTACACACTTTTTAGTTAATTACGGGAATATCTTCTTTATAAAAACCACTAAGAAGTAAGATGCCTTCTTCTTCTAAATGATTGATATACAGAGTAATATCTTCTAAAAGAATATTTCTGTTAATATTAGCAATTATGACATTATATTTTTATTCTCCAATTGAGTAGCATTTCCTTCTTTTATAGAAATAAAAGGGAATTGATTTCGACAGATATTTTTCTTGGGCATTTTTCAACGCACCAAGGATCTATATCTATAGCATCAATTTCAGTGGCTCCACCATAGCCATATATGGCTAAAATTCCTGTTCCGCACCTCATATCAAGTATTTTTATTTTTAAATCTTTGGAAATCAGATATTGAAGCATCATAAAAAGTAGTTTCGTGATGTCCTGTAGCCAAAACTCATTTTGGGATCAATTATAATATCATATAAAGTATTTGGAGTAGGGATGGAAGGTGGCTCTAACAGTACAAATATCATCAACTCACTATAGGGGTTTGAAAGTCCCATTCTTCATTCCAGTTTATTTGTTCTATTTTTCAAAGGGAGAAAGAAATGTTAAAATCTGGTTGAAAGAATAAAAATATTGTTAAGTATATTTTTATTCCCAAAGTTCTTCTTGTATGTAGCTATTGACACCATTTTCAGTATCAATAAAAACTTTCAAACCCTACTTCTCCGAGTTCTGCAACTAATATTTCAGCTCCTATTTCTTTTAGGGGCTAACTATAAATTGATATTCTATATAATTCATTATAAATATTGATAATCAGTATTTTTATTCTTTTTCCTCCGAAAATTTTTCACATCATTTTCAGTTATTTCTTTTCCTCCTAAAATGATAGAGTCTTTCTACCACATTTCTAAGTTCTCGAGATATTTCCTGTCCAATTATATTTTTGGAGTAAAGAAATTGCTTTTTGATTAAATTTTTGACAGAAATTCCTTGTTCCTCTGAAATTTTATTGTTAAAATATTCTATTAAAAGCGGTATGTCATCTCTTCTATCATTCAAAGAAGGTACTTCAATAAAGAATTACAGCCAATCTGTGATATAAATCTTCACGGAAACGTCCTTGTGCTATTTCTGTTTTTTAAGTCTTTGTTGTAGCAGCTATAACTCTCACATCAACAGGAATGTCTTTTTCGCTACCTACTTTGGTTATTCGTTTTTCTTGTAAAGCTCTTAATACTTTTTGCCTCAGAGCAGAAAGACTCATATCCCCAATTTCATCTAGGAAAATGGTTCCTTTATCTGCCGCTTCAAACTTTCCTATTCTATCTTTTACAGCTGAAGTAAAAGAACCTTTTAATATGTCCAAATAATTCACTCTCAATAAGTTCCAGAAGGAATAGCAGCACAATTTACTCTATCATAGGAAAAGAAACTCGTTCACTACCTAAATGTAGTGCTCTTGCAACTAATTCTTTACCAGAACCATTTGCACCTGTAATAAGTACTCTAACATCTGTTGGGGCTACTTTATCAATCATTTCTTTAATTTTTCTTAATTGGCTCACTTTGACCAATCATCTGAAAATCAAGAGATTGTTTTTCTTAATTTCTTTTTCTATTTTAGTTTTCATACAAGTTTTTTGTCTTTTTGTTTCCAAAGAAATTTCCGAACAGTATTAAGCAGTCTGTTCAAATCTGGTGGTTTTGAAATATAATCAAACGCTCCCAATTTCATAAGCTTGTACAGCAGTATCCAAATCGCCGTGTCCTGAAATCATCACTACACGAGTTTCTGGTTTTAACTCTTTTGTTTCAGAAGAACTTCTAAACCATCTTTTTGGGCATTTTTATATCACAAAGAGTGAGGTCAAAATCTTTTTTATTTTTCAATAGCTTCTTCCCCATTACAGGCTTCTTCTATTTTCGTCATGGTTGTCTTCTTCACTAAAGTATTTTAGAAGACTCTTCGTATAGCAGCTTCATCTTCAACGATTAATATTTTAGACATATAGAGTTTATTTTTACAAATATACGAATTAAGTTTTGTTCTCAATAAAATTTAAAATTTTTTAAGAAAAATAAGCAATTTTTAAAAATATATTACTATAAATTTACTCTTTAATAGAGGTTAGGAATATTATTAATCATCAATTTTAGTCATAACAAATTCAGAAGTCTAAAAGTTAAAAATAAATATAATTTATTATAAAAAGTTAAACTTTAGTTTTTAGTAAAATATTAACGAAATAGATATATTCTATTTGAAATATATATCTTTACAATTAAAAATTTATTTAAATAAATAAGTAAAAATATATAAAAATATATAAAATATGTTATTTTTCTATATTAAAAATATTCAATCATAAATATTTTTTTCTATTAGATAGAAATGATGTTTTTATATAGAAAAATAAGTTGTTTTTAAGAAAAATTAATATAAATAGTTTTTAAGTCATTTTTCTTTTTATATCTTTATAGAATAAAACAAAAATAGAACATTTGCGCTAATATACAAAATATTTTTTTACCTAAAAACAAAGTCCTGTAAGAGTAAAGGCTCTGACAGGATAATAAAATAACATTATTTTATTAAACTATGAAAGTATGGAGAAAATGAAAAATTTAGAAATTCAATGATATTCACGGAGTTTTAAAAATATTTGAGGGCAAATATCTTATCAATTATTTGTGAATGAAGGAAAAAGTATCCAAAAAGGCCTGCCTATTACGAGGATAAATTTATAATTTTAAGAAATTTTTCAATGAGGAAAATAAATTAATTAAAATAGAAATTTACCAAAAAGAAAGATTATTTATAGATTTTTATGATAAGAATGGAAATATATCTTTTAAAAACAAGAATATTTTCAAATGGTTTTTAAGAAAAATACTCTTGGCATTATTGTGAAAAAGGTTGTTTGGTAGAAAAAGAGAGTATTTTTCGAGCGGATATTTAATGAAAAAGTCTTTGGAAATATGAGTGAACAAGAAAATCCAATAGAAAAGTTAAGTTATTTATATTCAGAACGAGTATTATATAAAAATACCTTTCATTATGATGATAAATCCCGAATTGTAGAACAGAAATTATTATAATGCACAAAGGGAATTTACTCAAAAATACACTTGGAAATACAATGATAATCAAGAAGAATATATTTCTGATAAAATGTTAGAAAAATGGTTATTCTTTTTATAGATTAGATGATGCAAAACAATTTCGTTTTTGCTAATATTATAACCAAATGATATTATCAATTTTAATAGTAAAGCAAATATAACAGAAGAGTATCATTATTCCTCAGATGGAATTTTACAGAATAATAATACTATAATGATAAAAACAAATTGATTTAAGAAATTTTGATTTCAGAAGAGGAAAAACAAAAATAATTTATGAATATAAATATAATGAGAAAGGATTCATTTCAGAGAAAAACAATGGGATCATTTAGGTAATTTAATATCAACTCATTTATATTCATATATTTATGATGAAAATAATAATTGGATACAACAAATAGAAACAGTTGATAATACACAATTATTCTTACTGAGAGAAAATAGAAATGTATTAAAATCTTAATATAAATTATATTTTCACAATAAAAAGCTTTAAAAAGTATAAAAATCGATTATAACTTTGTACCTTAATTTTTAAGTTTTTATGGTTATTCGAGATACATGATAAAAGAATTTCGTCCTATATTTCAGCAGAACGATTAAATAGAAAGTAAAGCGTCTTGCTAATGAAGTAGAAGAGCAGATGCGAGGCAAAAGGCCTTTATGTTGTGGCTATTTTTGAATGGTTCTTTTATGTTTTGTAGCCGATTTTATTCGTAATTATACCAGTGAGTGTGAAGTTTCTTTTGTTCGATTTTTCTTCGTATGAGGGCTTCATTCAACCCATAAGGTGAAACAACTCTTTGGGCTTCCTTTTTGATATTGAAGGTGAGATGTTATTGTTTTAGAAGATATTGTGGATACAGGAAATACTTTAGAAGAAATTTATCATTTTTGAAGATAAGAAAATAGCTTCTTTGCGTATTGTAACTCTTTTCTTCAAGCCAGAAGCCTATACAAAAGACTTCCTGTGCATCATATAGGTTTTTCTATTCCAAATCGTTTTTATATTAGGTTATGGATTGGATTATGATGAATTGGCTAGAAATCTTCCTGAAATTTATCAATTAAATATATAAAAATATGACAAATATTGTATTATTGTGGCAAACCAGGAGCAGGAAAAAGGACTCAAGCTGCATTTTTGAAAGAAAAATATGGATTAGTTCATATTTCAACAGGTGATTTATTTAGAAAACATAAAGAAAATGACACAGAATTAGGAAAAACTAGCTAAATCTTATATGGATAATGAGGTTTAGTTCCTGATGAGTTACTATCAAAAATGCTTCAGAAGAGATTGAAAAAAATCCAAATGTGGAGGTTTTTATTTTTGATGGTTTTTCCAAGAACTATAGCTCAAGCAGAGCATTGGATAAATTTTTAGCTTCAAAAATATCGGAAGTTAGGCTACTCTTGCGCTAGATGCTGATGATGAAATGCTAATTCAGAGACTTTTTAGAGAGAGGAAAAGTGGCGGAAGAGCTGATGATATGGATGAAGGAAAAATACGTTTCCGTTTTTGAGGAATATAATGCAAAAACAGCGCCTCTTATTGAGGTTTTATAAAAACAAGATAAGTATCAGGCAGTAAATGGAATAGGTTCTATTGAAGAAATAACCCAAAAGGCTTTTCAGAAGAAGTAGAAAAATTATAAAAATAAGAGCGAAGAATCAAAAAGTTTTTCGCTTTTTATTTGAGTTTTTAATATGAAAATAGAAAAATTACATCATATAGCTATTATTTGTAGTGATTATGAAAAATCTAAATATTTTTATACTAAAAATATTAGGATTCAGTATTATAGGTGAATATTATAGAAGATAAAAATCTTATAAATTAGATTTTATCTTTGAATGGGATATATTTAATTGAGCTTTTTCTTTTGAAAATCCTCCAAGTCGTTTGAGTTATCCTGAGGCTTCAGGGCTTCGACATATATGTTTTGGAGTTCGTGATTTTACAAAAGCATAAATTATTTAGCTGCATTCAATATCAAATCAGAACCTATACGAATTGATGAATATTCTATGAAAAAAATTTACTTTTTAACGACCCTGATAATCTACCTATTGAGATTATATGAAATTTAATAAATTAAGTTAATTTTTCTATGATAACAAAAGAAAGTATTGATAAAGTTTATGATGCTATCACAGAGTTGAAGAAGTTAGCTAGAGGATTTTGTTCAATTGAAAAGAGCTGGCTCTAATTTTAAAGGGGATTGAAGTCCTTTTTCTAATGAACAAACTCGAGCTGTAGGTTTCACCAGCTAAGCAAATTTGGAAAGATTTTAGTAGTGGAAAAGGAGGATATGCAGTACTTTTTAATGGAACACGAGCATTTTTCTTACGTTGAGGCTATTCGATATTTAGCAAAATATAATATAGGTGGAGAAAACCAATCATCTGATGAAAGAACAACATAATGAAAAAGAAAGTTTGTATATTGTAGAGTGAATTTGCACTGAGATTATTTTCAGAAAATTCTTCTTGATAATGAGGAAGGTAAGCAATAGGAAAAAAACTTATTTTTAAAGAAAGAGGATTTTCAGATGAAACAATAAAAACTTTTCAATTAGGTTATTCTCCAAATGAATGGCAAGCCTTTACAGAGAAGCTTTAGGTTATAAATTAGAATATTTAAATAAAACAGGACTTACAATTGTTAAAGAAAATAAAAATATGATGCTTTTTAGAGGGTCAGGGTAATGTTTCCTATATCATTCTATGAGTGGTCGTGTGTGGGATTTGGAGGACGCATTTTAACAAATGATAAAGAAAACAGCAAAATATTTAAATTCACCGGAAAGTGATATTTATCATAAAAAGTAAAATTTTATATGGTATTTTTATGCTAAACAACATATTGCTAAGGAGGATAATTGTTATTTAGTTGAGGGTTACACAGATATGATACAAAATGTATCAAAAAGGAATAAAAATGTAGTAGCATCAACAGGACAGCATTGACTTCAGAACAAATAAGACTTATACATAGACTAACTTCCAATATTACAATACTTTTATGATGGAGATTCTGCAGGATTGAGGGCTTCTATTCGTGGAGTAGATCTGATATTAGAACAAGGAATGAATGTTCGCATTTGCACTTTCCCAGATGAGAAGACCCAGATAGTTTTTCTAAAAATAATTCTTTAACAGAAATAAAAGAATATTTAGATAAAAATACTCAGGTTTTATTCGATTTAAAAGCTTCTATTTTTAGTTGATGAAAGTAAAAATGACCCTCTTAAGCGAGCTGAAACTATTCGAGATATGATTGGAAGCATTTCAAAAATACCCGATGCCATAAAAAGGAGGTTTATATACGTGAGATGCGCTTCTATTATGAATATTTCTGAAGAAGTTCTTTTTACTTCTTTGGCACAAATAGGAAAACAACAAATACAGCAAGCAGATGAGATTTTAAAAACACAAAATAAAAATATACAACCTTATAAAAATCAAACTCTTATAGAGGTAAATCCACTTGTTTTTTAGAAAAAGATTTGATAAAAACATTTGCTTTTATATGGAGCAAAAAGAATGTATTTTTGAAGATATTCGTTTGTTTTATGATGAAAAAGGTGAAGACAAAAGTTTTTGAACAAAAATTAAAAGTTTTGAGAAGTTTTTCTTAGAATTACAAACAGATGAAATAGAATTAAGTACTCCTAATTTTTAAAAATATTTTTAAGTTAATTTTAGATAAATATAAAAGAGAATGAAAAATTTCAATATAAATGAGATATATTAATGAAATGCCTATAGAATTGGCTCAGAAGTAGCGGTTATTTTGGCGGAAGATGATAAATTACAATTACATCAATGGAAAGAGAAAATTATTACAAAAATAAAGATGCAGATGTTTCCATTGCTGTAAAATGCTATTATATTGAGAATGAGAAAATTATTTGCTAACAAAATAAAAATTAAAATTACTTCAAAAGAATTAGAAGAAGAAAGATACAAAAATAATGAAGATTTCAACTCACTAAGGAATAATAAAAAGAAATAATGGATTATTTATCTTTACAAAAAGTACTTAATAAACAGCTTAAATCAAGTAGTAAATTAAAAGCCTAAATAATATTTATTTTGAGGCTTTTAGATAAATAATTAAACTATAAGTTACACCAGGTTAAATCTAATGAAGAATAAGATGCTTTTTCAGTTAATGACATCAGTATTATCTGTTGATGTAATTCATTTTCGTAAGTAGTTCTCTTATAATAAGTTTGATTACGTAATTTATCTTCATACTTACCATTTGTAAAACCATCTAAAAGTTTTTAAAGGAATTGTTCTTGTTACTGTACCTTGGCTGTGTGATATTAGCTACTAATTTTTGTTCAAAGTTTTTCATTTCAGAATAATCCGTTTTACACAGATATTCATATACTCTAACTCTACAAAGGTTGAAGATTTTAGAAATATTATATTTATACCAAAGCAGCAATTGTTCCAAAAGACTCCTTTAAAATCTTCTGTATATGAGAGTTTCAATGGTTTGAACCAGATTTAATAGTATAATCAGCTCAATATCAGGAAGAAAACACCTATATTGTTAAAAATAGCACGAGTTATAGCATTTGGAATATCAGTATTTATAGTAGTTGTAGAAAAGAAGCAATAGCTTCTGTTTTTCCTCTATTTTGTTTAAAATTCCAAAACGATACGTAGAAATTTTCTGTAAAATTGTAAATAACTGATAAAGCTCAAAAGCGACCTCTACAATAACTTTTCCATCTACGTGATGATAGAATTTGAGGATTCCACAAAGAGTGGGAATAGCTCTACTTTTTGCTAGCTACTTCTCGTCTTACAGTTTGGTCAGCTCCGTGAAGATGGCCTAAACCTAAATCAACCCCAAGTTTTATTAAAAATAAAACTAATCAAACGAGCTGAGTATTGAATCCTTCTCCAAAATTATCCAAAATTTACTATCTACTCCATTTGAAGATTCTTCTATTTTAGAAGAAGGTACTCCAGAGCATATCCTGTAGCCGATACATAAAATTGTGCTTACGCAGTAATTGCAGCAAAAATAAACCTGCCATTACCCCAAATCATTAAATTGATAATTTATAATTTACGAAAGGCAAAATAATAAAAATATAGAAATATAAAGGTTTATATTAATTTTTAGTTGTTTTAACAATAGTTGTCTCTATAACCATTCTAATATTTTCTCAGGTGGGCGAGCTATAATAGCTTTTCTACCATCTATAACAATCGGTCTTTCAATAAGTTTCGAGAAAAGCGTGAAGTAATTCAATAATATCATTTTCTGTCATATTTTCCTTTTTATTTTCTTTCCAGATGGGTTCATTTTTACGAACTAATTCAATAGTGGAATATTTAATTTCCATAAAATATCTTAATTTCATCAATACTTGGAGGATAAATAGTCAATAATTTCTACATTAGCATCATTTAAAAGCTAAACAACCTCTACTTTTACTACAAAATGAATTATGAGTAGATTTTCATTATATATTTTTGATTAAATAATTGATTATCAATATTTTATTTATTTCATAAATAGAAGACAAAAATACATTATTTTTGCAAAAAGTATGAAAAGAGCTAAAAATAAATTTTCTTTTTATAATATCAATAATTTTTATTATTTTTGCTACTTTAAAAATATCTGAATAATAAAATATATAATATACTGAAAATAAGTCTTTTATATGGATAAATTACTTGCCAAATAGAGTTTCTCAAAGGTAGGCCACTAGCGAGCAGGAACTCTATGAATTGGGAATACATATCAGGACTGATTCATTTATTTCCAAATCGTTATATTGATAGAACAAAATACTATAAAATAAGCGAATTATCTTTGAATAATACAGAAGTTCAGCTTGTTGGAAAGATAATACATATTCGAACAATAGAGGTAAAACAAGGCTCAAAAATCGATTAGTAGCTACTTTTTCCTGATGGGAGTAAATACAATGGATTTAGTATGGTTCGTCCATCTCAATGGATAAAAGAGCGTTTATTGTTAAATATTCCTTATGTAATTTTTGGAAAATGTAATAACGGAACAGTTTCTATTCCACACCCAGAGTTAGAAACACTTGAGGCATGACGTAATCTGGTAGGGAATATTCAGCCTATTTATCCTTCTTCTGAAAAGTAGTAGGAATTACAAAATAAAGTTTTTGAAAATTGATAAAACTCTTTTCTACAATAGGCAGTATTTTCTATGAAAGACTTTACCTATTGAAATGTTAGAGAATCTCAAATTATTACCAAAAGGTGAAGCTGTTTTCAATATTCATTTTCCTCAATCTCAAAATTATTAGCTAAATCATTTAGATTAAAATTGGAGGAACTTTTTATATTCAAATCCAATTAGTACAGAAAAATTTATTAAATAAACGAATAAAGGGTTTTCGTTTTGATAAAAGTTGGAATAATGATTTTTATCATAATCACTTACCTTGCTCTACTAATGCCCAAAAACAGTAATCAAAAGGAAATTCGAAACGATATGAGCAGGTGCGCAAATGAATCGGACTTTACAAGGTGATGTGGGGTCTGGAAAACAATTGTTGCGCTTATAAGTATGCTTTTGCTTTTGGATAATTCTTTTCAAACCTGTTTAATTGCTCCAACAGAAATTTTGGCTACTCAGCATTTTCAAGGTATTTCAGATTTATAAAAATACAAATGTGAGTATCTTTACTAACAGGTTCTACAAAAATTAAAGAAAGAAGGATATTCATGAGAGCTTGAAAGTGGTGATTTACAAATACTTATAAGACTCGCTATTCTTGAAGAAAAAGTTAAATTCCACAATTTAGGGCTTTACTGTTGACTGATGAACAACATCGATGGAGTAGAACAAAGAGTCAAAACTTTGGCATACAATTCACTCACATATTTTTAGTGATGTCTGCTCCCCATTCCTGTTACCTTGTAGCAATGAGTCTTTGTCATGGTGACTTAGATATTTCTATCATTGATGACTTCCAGGTAGAAAGCCTATAAAACATTTCATTTATATGACACAAATCGTTCAAAATTTATCAATTTATTTATATTAGAGATAGAAAAAGGACGTCAAGTATATATTTGTATATCCTCTTATAGAAGAATCTAAATCTCTGGATTTTAGAATTTAGTAGATGGATTTGAACAGCTTATTGTTGCTTTTCCGTTGCAAAATACCAAATAGGCAATGGTACACGGACAAATGAAACCAACTGAAAAAGATACTGAAATGAGAAATTTATAGAAGGAAAGCTCAAAATAATGGTAGCGACAACAGTTGCTGAAGTAGGAGTAAATGTACCTAATGCTTCTGATGATTATAGAAAAGTGTGCTGAGACAGATTCAGGTTATCGAGTTACATCAATTACGCGAGTTAGAGTAGGGAGAGCAGAGCAAAAGTTATTGTACTGGTGCCGATATCAAACCGTAATGATAGCCATACCCGTATGGAAACGATGGTTGCCACTAATGATGATTTCAGATAGCAGAGGTAGATTTGAAATTGCGAGGTCACAGGACCTTATGGGACACGGCAAAGTGGAGTACTCAATTTGAAAATAGCAGATATTGTTAAAGATAATGAAATTCTTAAATTGGCTCGAAATTATGACTATTGACCTTATAAAAATAGACCCTAATTTAACAAAACAAGAAAATCAAAAATATAGCTTATACTTTAAATCAGCTAAAAAGAATAAAGGTATTTGGAATTATATTAGTTGATAAGTATTTGATTTAAAAATATAAAATAGAAATGTTTTTACAAAAAGTTATTACCGATGTTTTTAAAAACTATAAAGAGGTAAAAGCCTGAAAATATAGATTTGTATTACCCCCACCGAAGAGGAATTATTTTTCTTAAAAATATTTTGCAGAGCAAGTAAAAGAGAGTATGTATTTCTCCAGAATTTATTACGATGGATAACCTTTTGGAGCGTATATCTGGGTATACAAAAATGCCAGAATTAACTCAACTTTTTGAAATTTTTATGATTCTTATAAGAAAATCTGTACTTCTCCTGATGATTTTGAGACTTTCATAGGTTGGGCTAAAAATGATTTTCAAGATTTTAATGATATTGACCATTATTTAATAAATCCAAAGAAAATTTTTCTCCATATATTTTAGCAATTCAAGAAATAGAGCATTGGTCTGTAAATATCGAAGAGAAAACAGATATGCTGGAAAAACATCTACGTTTTTGGGAAGAATTAGGGAATATTATAAAAGCTTTTCAGCAAAAATGAAAGAGCAAAAAGCAAGGTTATCAGGGTTTTATTAAAGAACAAGCTGTGAAAATCTTGAAAAATTATTTGCATAAAGAAAATTACATATTTTTGTTGGGTTTAATTCTTTATCTGCATCAGAAGAAAAACGTTATAAAAGAAATTTTAAAAGAATTAAAATCTAGAAATATATTGGGATATTGATAAAAATATCTAAAAACGAACATAGTGCAGGTATCAATAAATACAAAGAATGGTCTTATTATAAAAATAAAAATCAAGAATTTAAATGGCTTGAGGAGAATTTTGAGAGGAAAAAGTATTGAAATAATAGGCGTTCCTAAAGAAGTAAATCAAGCTCATTATTTGGCTCAGAAAATGAGGAAATACCCCAAGCAGAATTAGAGAAAACAGGATTAGTTTTAGGTGAGGAAAATATATTACTCCTGTTCTTCAAGCTATTAATAATAATAATTTTTCTATAAATATAACAATGGGATACCCTTTTACAACAAACTCCATTGAGTGATTTATTTGGGGCTTATTTCAAATTATATGTTTTAGAAACTACTGAGTTGGTATCATAAAGATGTTATAGCTTTATTATTTCCAACCTATGATAAATGATTTATTATCAGATACATATAAGAAAAAGAATACTAGAAAAATATATAATAACAATATTATATATATAAGTAAAAATATTATTAGAAAAACACACAAGATGCTGATAAAGAGATAATTAATTTTGCTTTTTGTTGAAAAACAAGAAGTAACTCCTTCTATATTAATAACAAACGGAATAGAAATTATTAAAAATAAAAAGAATTCTTAGAAAAATAAATATAGTGATTTATGTTTAGAGTATTTATATTCTTTCTATCAGTTATTCAATCAGTTACATCAATTACAAGAACAATTTGATTTTATATCAACAGAAAAAGTATTACGCCAAGTTTATAATGATTTGTTAATTAAACAAAAATTGAGTTTTCAAGGAGAACCCTTTGCAAGGATTACAAATAATGGGAATTATTGAAGCTCAAAATATTGATTTTGAAAGAGTTATAATTACTTCTATGAATGAGGGATTTTCCCACTTGGTAAAGAGTTCCGTTTCGTTTATTCCTTTCGATGTAAGAAAAGAATTAAATTGCCTACTTACCAAGAAAGAGATGCTATTTATACATATTATTTTTACAGAATAATTCAAAGAGCGAAAACATATTTGCCTCATTTACAATACAGAGCAGAAAGTATTAAAGGAAATGAAAAGTAGATTTATTCTTCAACTCTTGGAAGCCAATAGAAATATAAAAGAAACTATATTAGCTCCAAAAAGTAAATGCAAATAAGATAGAACCATTAAAGATTGAGAAAACAGATTCTTTAATGGTGAAGTTAGAAAAATATAGCTACAGGAAAGATAGAGTATAGAAAAGAAGGTTTTTCTCCTTCAGCTTTTAACAAGTTATATTTATAATCCTATAACTTTTTATGAGCAAGTTATATTAGGAGTACAAGAAGAACAGAAGTAGAAGAAGTATTGAAACACGTACTTTTGGTAAAAATTGTACATTCAACTTTGGAAGATTTATATAAAGCAGAAAATGAGAAAAAGAAAAATATATATACGAAAAATATTAACTGTAGAAGATATTCAAGAAATGCAAAAAGCTCCTGATTTAATAGAAACAAAAATAAAAGGAGTATAGAGAAGAAGATAAAATTGAAGGTAAGAATATATTGATTTTTGAATGTTATAAAAGAATATATTCATCGTTTTTAGAAATAGAGAAAATCTATTGAATCAGGCTCTGAAATAAAAAGTATTAGCCATAGAAGAAAAAAATATTAATAGAAGTTGAATTTGATGAATTCCCATATAAAATTTTATTCAATGGAAAAGTAGATAGAATAGAAGAACGTAATGGAGAAATATACATTGTAGATTATAAAACAGGAAAAGTAGAGGAAAAAGATGTAAAAATAGATGAAAAATGGTTGGGAAAAATCTTATAGTAGATTTTAAATACAGTAAAAGCTTTTCAATTATTAATGTATGCTTATATGATAAAAGAAAACTTTATCCTAATAATAAAATTTTTGTAGGAAATTATTCTTTTAAGAATTTAGAAAAAGGATTTATTGGATTAAGAAAAAGAAAAAGAAATAATTGCCGTAGATGAGCAAATATTAGCAGATTTTTAAAGGAAAATTAATTGAACTTTTATCAGAAATATTTGATAAAAATAAGCCTTTTATAGAAAAATATAAAATAATATTTAAATAAATGAAAAAAAGCCTATCTAAATGATAGGCTTTTTGTAGAAAAATTAATTATAAATATTATAATTTTTGGAGCTCCTTTAAGAACTTGTGCATCAGCTCCTTTTTCAAATCCTTTATCTTTAAAGTTTTGTAAGAAAGCTTCAGCTAATTCTTTTTGATTTAGCAACAAATTGAGCTTTATCTTCCCAAGTATTTTTCAGGATTTAAGATAGCTTGGTCAGAAACTCCTGCGCAAGATTGTGGTACTCCAAATCCAAAAGATTGGTAATTCTTTTGTACTCAACTTTATCTAATGCACCTGTAAGAGCAGCAGTAATCAAAGCACGAGTATCTTTCAAACTACATCTTTCATTTTTCCGTTGTAACCTGTATTTACTAACCATACATTTACACCAGATTTTTCAATTTTTCAGCCAACATTTTTCCGTATTCAGCTGGGTGAAGTGGCATAAATGCTGCTCCAAAAACAAGCTGAGAACGTTTTTGTGGAGTAGTAATTCCTACTTCTGTTCCTGCTACTTTTTGAAGTATATCCTGAAACGAACTGATAAGCAGCTTGTTCTGGAGTTAATTTAGAGATTGGAGGCAATACACCATAAGCATCAAAAAGTAAGGAAGAAAAATATTTTTAGGATTATGTCCTATAGAACCAGGTTGAATATTGTCAATGTGATAGATAGGATAAGACACACGAGTATTCTCAGTGATATCAGTACGAGAGAAATCTACTTCTCCTTTGTCATCCATAATTACGTTTTCAAGGATAGCTCCTTTTGATAGCTTTGAAAATTTCAGGTTCTTTTTCAGCTGTTAAAATCAAACTACTTTTGCATAGCAACCACCCTCGAAAGTTGAAAACAGAGTTTTCAGGAGTCCAACCGTGCTCATCATCACCGATAAGATGTCTGTTAGGGTCTGCTGAAAGAGTTGTTTTTCCTGTTCCAGAAAGTCCAAAGAAAATAGCCGTATCACCATCTTTTCCAACGTTAGCAGAACAGTGCATAGGCATTGTATTACGGAACTCAGGAAGTTCAAAGTTCATAGCAGAGAAAAATACCTTTTTAATTTCTCCTGTATATCCTGTTCCTCCAATAAGAGCTATTTTTAGTAAAGTTAAGGATAGCAAAGTTTGCTTGGCGAGTGCCATCTACTTCTGGATTAGCCAAGAAGCCTGGAGCATTAACTACCAACCAATCTTCTTTAAAACCAGCAAGTTCATTTATCTTTCAAAACGAAGGAACATATTGAAAGCAAAAAGATTACTCCAAGGTAATTCTGTAATAGTACGGATATTTGTACTGATATTTAGGGTCAGCACAAACATAACCATCATGTACATACACTTCTTTTTCAGAAAGATAAGCTACAACTTTATCGTAAAGAGCGTCGAATTTTTGAATCAAAAGGAATATTCACTTTTTCCCCACCATACGCGGTCTTTTGTAATTTCATCTTCAACAATAAAAACGGTCTTGAGGAGAACGTCCTGTAAATTTTCCTGTATTTACAGCCAAAGCACCAGAAGAAGCTTCTTTTCCTAATCCTTTTTGAAAGGGTTTCAGCATGAAGTTCATCTGCTGATAATTGATAACGCACTTTGGCATTTTTAATTCCATAATTTTCAACTGAGATTGTTTTTGTACTCATAAAATAAATTTTTGTTGATACTTTAATGTTAATATTTTTACTAAAATGTTTTTCAATGTTATGAATGAGAAGAAGATAAATATTACTTCATTTTTTATTTTTTTGTTAGAAATAACCCTTATTTTCCAAGTATCAAAGTTATGAAGATTCTATGATATGATTTTAATCAGTTTTTGTTTTTATTTCAAATATAGAATGATTCTTATTTTTAAGAAAATTTTTCTAATTTTTCAATAAGTTTTTAAGATAATATTTTTGAATAATATAGTAAAAATTATCTAAAACATAATTAATATATATAAGTATTTACACTTGTAATAATTTTGAAACGTTGATATAAAAGTTCCTTAAAACGCAAAGCAACTTTATGGTCTGAGAAAATCATAGCTTTACTCAAACTTGTACTGAAAACAACTTCTCCAATAAGATATTCTACCAGATAAGTTCCTTCTTGCGTCATTAATACATATTTAGGGTTCTTGCACAATACAATAGTTTTTCGCAAAAATACTATTTTTATAAAATAAAAAGCTTTTTACTTTTTGATATCAAAAATAAAAACCTGTTACATTAATATAACAGGCTTTTTGTATTAAATATTATTTTAGATAACTCCTTGATCTAACATAGCAGAAGCAACTTTCATAAATCCTGCAATATTAGCTCCTTTTACATAGTTAATATAACCATCTTCTTGTCCGTATTTTTAAACAAGCATTATGGATAGACTCCATAATTTGATGAAGTTTTGCATCTACTTCTTCTTTTTGTCCAAGAAAGGTGAGCTGCGTTTTGTGTCATTTCCAATCCGGAAGTAGCTACACCACCAGCATTTACAGCTTTACCAGGAGCAAAAGGTAATTTAGCATCTTGGAAAGTTTTTAATAGCTTCAGAGTACAACCCATATTAGATACTTCTGCAACAAGCTCTACACCATTAGCTATCAATGTTTTTAGCATCTTCTTCGTTTAATTCATTTTTGGAAAGCTGAAGGAAGAGCAATATCAGTAGGTATAACCCAAACTTTTTGCCAGCTGTAAATTTACTTTCTTTTCGCGAATTTTTAGCAAAAAGGTTCTACAATATTTTGGTTAGAAGCACGAAGTTCAAGCATATAATCAATCATTTCGTGAGTCATTCCATTAGGTACTTCTCACAGCCATCAGGACCAGAAAGACCGATAACTTTAGCTCAAGCTGAGTTGCTTTTTGAGCAGCACCCCAAGCTACGTTACCAAATCCAGAAACAATAACTCTTTTACCTTCAATAGATTTTTCCTAATTTTTCTAAGCATATGTTCTACAAAATAAAGAGCTCCATAACCAGTAGCTTCTGGACGAGATAAGAGAACCACCCCAGTTAATACCTTTTTCCTGTAAGTACTCCTGTGTTATATTCACGAGCTAATTTTTGTACATACCATACATATATCCTATCTCGCGTCCTCCAACACCTACATCTCCTGCAGGAACGTCTGTATCTGGACCTATGTGTTTCCATAATTCAAGCATAAAAGCTTGGCAGAAGCGCATTATCTCAGCATCGGATTTTTCCTGTTGGGTCAAAATCAGAACCTCCTTTGCACCTCCCATAGGTAGAGTAGTAAGGGCATTTTTGAAAGTTTGTTCAAAAACCCTAAAAATTTAAGCATAGAAAGATTTACAGCTTTATGAAAGCGTATTCCTCCTTTATAAGGACCTATTGCAGAATTAAATTGTACACGGTAACCAAGATTAGACTGAACTTCGCCTTTGTCATCAACCCAATCTACTCTGAAAGTAAAGATACGATCTGGTTCAACAATGCGTTCAACGATTTTTGCTTTTACAAATTCTGGGTGTGTATTATACACAGACTCAACAGACTCTAAAAACTTCGTGAACAGCTTTGTAAATATTCTTTTTCACTCTGAGTGCTTTGCTTCTAAGGAAGCCATTATTTTTACATCCATAATAAAAGTAATAAAATTTTTAATATATTAATCGTTCATTAAATTATTTCGTTTGTTATTCAATAGCCTAACATAGCTACAAAGGTATTGAATAATATTTATATAAACAAATAAAAATCTGATATTTTTGTTAAAAGTTTATTTTATCTAAATTTGAATAAAATTATCCAACCGAAAAAGCCATTTTGCATAATCATTTCTGCCACACCTTCAGGCACCATTTCTTGCCAGCCATCTTCTCCATTTTTATTTGTTTTATAGCTTTTCTTGATGAAAAGCCTAAGTATTTTTAGAATAATTTTGGATATCAACTATTTTTTTCCATTAAACTTGAAGAATTTATATAATTCTTTTCATTTGTGGAGTAACTTTCAAAGTTTCACTTGTTATAATCTCCTTACTATCGGGGTTTAACAAAGGATAAAGATATATTTTTATTTCTCGATAGAATAATTTACCAAAAAGCCTCCAAGATTCCTCCACTGAGATGAGTGTAATAATCTTCATTAAAAATAGCTATAAGAGTTTCAACTCCCATTCCTATTCCCATTCTAGCTTTGGTGTAATTTCGTAATATTCGGCTAAGCGATAATATTCTTTAAAGTTAGAAATCAGTACTTTATATCCTAAAGAACATAATATTTTTGCTCTATCCATAAAGTCTTGTTCATCTATTTCGCCTTGCTCTAAGAGGTTTGAAAGAGTAATTTCAAAAATAACTTCTGTTTTTGTTCGGATTGACATCTTTTTCTTGTAAAAACATTTCTAAAGATTTTTCGAACATTTCAATATTTACTTTTTGTTACAGGTCGGAAACTACCTCGAAAGGTAAGGATATTTTTGTATAATTGTTCGGCAGGGAAGAAGATTACGTCCATCAGCCCCCAAACATAACAGCTTCAGTAGTGCCATTTTTTTATGAGTTGTAAGCTCATTAATCTATTATCTATATGGGAGAAATCTGGTCCTGAGAAGTTAATCAAATCTATTTATCAAATCTTTATCTATATGGTCATATAGATATTGTACAATTTTAGTTGGGCTATTAGATTGATAAAAAGCACTATAAATAAGATTTACGCCAAGAATACCCAAGGTTTCTTGTTGGGCGCGAGCTCTGTTTGATGGAAACGAATGTGAAGGATAATTTCACTATATTCACCTTCAGGGTCAAGTTGAAAACGAATACCTACCCAGCCGTGACCTTTGTATCGTTTTAGCAAAGTCAATAGTAGCAACTGTATTGGCATAAGTAAAGAAAAAGTTTTTCAGGGTTTTTATCTCTTGGAAGTCTATCTTCAAGAAGTTTTTGTTTCGTGCAAAGACATTTTTTTAGGCGCCCTTCGGTTACGTATCTTCCGTCTTTTTCAGGTCCATAAAGAGCATCACTAAAAATTTTTATCATAAGCACTTACAGCTTTGGCAATGGTTCCAGAAGCTCCACCCTGCGCGGGAAAAAGTGACGAACAGTTTCTTGCCCAGCTCCAATTTCTGAGAAAGTACCATAAATACTTTTATTAAGGTTGATACGTAGAGCTTTTTGCTTTTAGTGACGGAATATCTTCATAGTCTCTATCTCCTTTTATCTGTATTGCCATATCTGCAAAGATAGTATGAATTATTCATAAAAAGTATATATAAATATGTAATATTAACATAGAAAAACACAAATACACAAATATTTTTAACTAAAAATAAAAACATTAAAAATAACTTATTATTTATTCTGAAATCTTATTTTTATCTTTTTTCTATGAAAAATATCAAAAACTTATCATGTTATCAATAACAGATTATTTAGTAACTTTGCCAAAGAAATCAAGAGAAAATTTTTAAACAATAACAAATGCAATCAGAAGAAAGCTATAAAATAGATAAAGCTCCTATATGGGCAGAATCTTTTAACTGATGAACAAATCAAAAATCTTATTGTAGATACTGATTTTTGCACAAGAACAAATAGATGAAGGACGAGATTTTTGCTATTTTCTTAATAAATATAATCATATAAATGACAATTCAAAGTCTGATTATGCCCTGATGGCTTACACTCTTACTCAACCAGAAAAACCTAGAGAGAGCCTCAGTTTATGATATGGTTTTGGAAAGAAAATGAAACATTTGAAATCCATCGTATCTGTGTATATCGTGATGGTGTTTTGATAGATAAACTTCCAGATACAACTGTTAAAGTTTTAGATAATGAAAACCAAAGTAATGGAGGGGTACTGTAAAATCTAAAAATTAACATTTCTATAAAAGACCTTCACTTATATGATGTTCTTATTATGGAAGATACACGCGTAAAAGTCTTTACAGAAAAAGAATTTGTACGTAGAGATTTTTGTAAAAACATACTTATATAACTCCTGATACTTATTGGGCGTATGGAAAGTATATTTATAAATTTATTAATGATAGAAATCAAGTAGTTGCATATAAAAAAATTCTTTTTCCGAGATGAAAATAGAGAATTAATTGATAGTGATGTCCAATATTTACAAAAAGGAGAAGTATTTGAATTTAACCAAACAAACTATATCAATTCCGTTGATTCAGGACGAGAAAATATATCCATTTATAGATTTTTGCAACAGAAAGTAATTGGAAAAATCTATCAAATTATTTATACCCATTTTATAAAGATATACTTCAACAAGCTGATTTAAAAAGTTTTGCACCAGAACTCGTACAGAAAATTGATGCTTTTTCTTCAATAGATGAAAAATTACAATATGCCATAGAATTTGTTCAGAATAATATTTATTATACCTATAATGCTTATGAAATGAATGGGCATAAGCCTCAAGAACCTTCCATAACTTTCCAAAATAAACAAGGAGACTGTAAAAGCAAAATGTACCCTTCTGAAAGTAATTTTTAGATTATATAGGAGTCGAATCTTCTATTGTTTTGGTTAATTATAATGCTGATTTTTTTATCTGAAATATTACCTTCCTTCTTTGTTATCTTTAATCATGTAATTGTTAAAATTTCTTATAAAGGAGAGGATTATTTTATAGATGCTACTTCAAGAAATGAATTTGGTAGGCTAGAAAAACGCTCTGTACTTAGTTTTTGTCACTTTTATGGAAATAGGTGAAAATCAAGAATTAAAACAAAAGAAAAAGCAACCTATTTTTAAAAGAATTTTTGTCTTGACGAAAATGTAAAATTTGAAGTACAAAAACGGAATAGGGAAAATAACACTTTTTAGCACTTATAGATATAATAGAGCTAATAATATTCGTAGTTATTTTAAATCTACCAATAAAAAGAAATTATTGATGGATATAATAAATTTTTATATTATAACCTCAATTATGTAAATGACCGAAATGAACAAGATATTAGAAATATTTTTAAAGACGCTAAAAGTTCAAGTAGTTAAAGATGATAAAACTGAAAATGAGATAACAATTCAGTATGAAGCAACTATAGAAAAAACCTTATTTTTACTGACAAACAAGGAAATCGCTTTTTAATGTATTTCGACCATAATATTTTGAAAAAGACCTTATTGATTTTTCATCATAAAGATAGTTCTTTTTGGCATAATTATGATAGCGAACGTTATGAAATTGAGCTCATTGCAGACCAAAATATTGATACTAAAGAAAAAAATATACCATACAACAACTTGATATTGTAAATGATTTATTCTCCTATAGTAGTAAAAAGAGATTAAGAAAAATCAGGTAAAGTAATAATAGAATACAAACCATTGACTAACAAAGAAATAACTCTAAAAGACATAGCTTTCTTACGAGAAGAATATTTCCGAATATCTGATAGTAATTTTGGTTTAGAATAGATATTATTGAAAAAGGATTTTTAACTCTATTAAAAGACTTTTTAGTTAAAAAAATATTAGTAATATTTTTATTTTTACTTAATTTATAAATGTTAATAAAATAAAGAAGAAGTGCAGTGATGTACTTCTTTTTATTACAAAAAGAATTAATAAAATAAGATAAAAATAGGTACGCTTTCTACCCAAAAATTACAATAGTATTTGGACTGTTGTTCTTTACTAAAATATAAAAAAATAAAGCCGTTATTATCCCTGAAATGAACTGTGAATACCAAATAGAATTTTTTTATTAATGAAAATAAGAAATAGTTAAAAATAATAATACTAAAATAAATCCTAAAAATTTTGTGAAAAATAACACCAAATTTTGTTGGAAAAAGTGATGATTTTTAGAGCATCATATTTTTTTATCTCTTATATCAAAAGGTAAAAATAAGAACAATAACCCAGATAAAATATTGTAAAGATATCCAATATACATACTTATTTATCAAATAATTATCTTCAAAAATAGGAAGCCAAACTGAACCCAAAATCCAACAAAAAGCAACAATAAATATTTTTAATAAAAGATATAGAACGAAGATCCTAATTGGCAAAATATAAAAAAATACTTAAATTGAATTTAAAAATTATGATTATTTGAGATTTCATTGAAGATTAAAAACAAAAATACAAAATAAAACACATAAAATCAATGAAGTAGAACGAATAATAAAATTGCCTTGTTTTTGTAAAATAATAACTAATAATAGTCCCGAAAAAGAGTATACCTGTTGCAAAAAAATGAATCTTTAATCCTAATATAATGCAAACAGAAATCATCAGTGAACAAACAGACAATGCTACATAAATATTACTTTTTTATCAAAAAGTTAATAAAAATTCTTAATATTAAAAATACTTTTTCATAAATACAAAAATTATACAATTTTTGTCATAAAATAAAAAGATAAAACAAATAAAAATATTTGAAAAATTTGTTTTTATTTATATGTAACTTTACCTCATAATAAAATTATTTAAATAACTTAA